>Ga0210059_1009193_pt1 | contig 15476 bp, 13 predicted proteins | sample Ectturendosymbi2_FD_188042 | JGI IMG/M metagenome (GOLD analysis project Ga0210059, IMG submission 188042) | Ecteinascidia turbinata endosymbiont from Florida, USA - Sample 2 (SPAdes) (version 2) | ecosystem: Host-associated > Tunicates > Ascidians > Unclassified | place: Key West, Florida... | reverse complement strand
CGATATCAATACTGTGCAGCAAACAAGCCGCGAGCCTCTTTTTCACGTTGTTCAAATGCAGTTAAACACGTACTTTGTCGTTCCCTTTGTACGCCCATGTATGCATCTCCGTTATGGTGTAATTTCAGGAAGTCATGCATGCAGAGATTGCGGGTGGCATATAATTTTGGTTGCAGAGCTCTATACAACCTTCCCTGGAGAAAGAGTGTTAGTAGCCACCAAGTTCAATGTAATTCCTACCTTTGAGGCTCTGCTACGTAAATACAAGTACCTGTTTCTCGAAAGATGCAGAAAATCTAACAACGTATGGTTACGTGCTTTGATGCAGTCAGATTGTTTGTACTCGTCACTATACTTTGAACACTATAATCGCATTTTACTCTGTGATTGAGTGATCGAACTTTGCAGTGTCCGTTTGATCGATGGCGTGTCAAGCCACAATGTTTTCGCATTTTACCTAGACAAGACCATGTTAGGAATTAGCGCCCTACTCCGCAGTAGTGCTGTAACAAGTGTTACGTGTTAGCTAACAATAGTGTTAAGAATGTGTCTGTAACCCTATGGTTGTGTCTTCAATGCAGTTGCAAAAAGTGTCTGTGACCCTGTGATTCCGCCGGCTTCAATGCCTTGTACTACGTTCTGTATTGTCTGTTTTTATCAACCTGCTTTCTGCAGAGTGTGTGTGTTCATACTATGGACTTCGTGTCTGCTCATAAACAAATAAAATAAATTATAATTAAACAAAAAAAGCGGGAGCGGTAAAGACGCTATTAATAAAGCAGCGGTTGCCCACCTCAGCGGGTTTACTACTGCAAGAGAGATAAAGTATAGGCTACTTCACAACACTGCTGTGACAAATAACAACGGACGGCAAAATGGCTTTAAATCTTAAATGGTGTTATCTGAATTGCAAAAAGTCATGGTGAATAAAATTAATTTCGTAGGTTTTAGGGGGCAATCGTCCCAATCGCCCCCCTGGATTCCGACCCTGACGTGCAGTCACAATCCTCGCAGAGTTTTGAAGGCAGAGCATGGCAGGCAGTTTTATCGAATGCCCTATACTTCACTTGACTCAAGTCTCAATCTTGAACATTTGGGTTGCGCAATCTCGTATAGATTTTTGACAAGTCCAAGTCACGCAGTTTGAGTAAACCTTGGCAAAGTGGCCATAACACTGAAGTTGTGGGCGCACCACTGGTCAATTTACAGGTATTGTAGCAGTTCTGCTGTTATTAATATTCATTTCTATTTGGGGTTTCTGATGGCCTCATGGACAAATTTTGAATATTGTGTGAAAAGTATTGTTGGACTTGTTAATCACGGAAGACTTGATTTGATTGAAGTAGTTGATCGCTACAACTAAAAAATGACGTATATTAGATTATAATTTCTATCTGAAATGAATTGAATTAATTTGAGGTAGAACTTTTCAAACCTCGTGACTCGATTTGAAAGTTTAGGCTTGGAGTTGACTCATAATTCCTGGCTTTGACTCGGCCAGTGGTGATCAACAGAACAAACACTTGTTATTTAGAGCTAAAGGAAGTTCTTTGGGGTAGGAGTGCAGTTAGGATTTGATTAGGAGTTTTCCTTAGCAATGCAATGTTTGTGTGAAATGTTCAATGTTTATTGAATTTGACGTGATGCAAGAGTGGAAATCGTACCTATGCATAACCAACAGAGTCAGAAAAAATCAGAAATAAGTTGGAGCTGAAAGTATGGCAATGGAGGTGAATCGGAGACAGCGGAACCAGCTTTTTTACATAGGGATATTGTTGCATCATCATTTTTTAATGAAACAAAAAATTCATGAAGGAAAGAGCTAGAACCCGATTCCCTTTGTCCCACAGAACCTTTTTTCGTCAATGTGGAATCGTCACTTCCGTTTGCGTCTGACGTAGAAATCACGTGATCCGTAGAATTTAGTCTATTGGTCAAACACCGAATGGTCGCCATTATGGACACTTTTGTTGCGTGAAGGTGGAAGCGTGGTTGTGAGGCGCAAGGTTTTTTAATTTTCCTGAAGATCTGATTGTTAACCTGGAACTTGTTGTGTTTCTGAAAAAAGGAGAAACATGATTAGGCCCTATCAAGTCACAGGTCGTCTCATCAGGAACGATCTGTGCGTTTTGTTGAGCACCTACCCATGTTCCAGGTTTTTGACGGAGAAGCTTATCAACCAACAAACTGTGGAAGGGCGTTGGCTGGTGGGCTACGTCAAGGATCAGATCTGCATAAAGTAATTTTAACTTCTTTCATCTGGAGGACCTGGGATAGACGCAACCGGGTCGGCAGATGAAGGATTATTCCCATGAAAACCGTAAGTTCATCTTAAATTTTTCCAGCTTAATGAAGTTTCGCTCAATGAGGTAAAATTTACGGTTGTAATGGGAATTTTGATGCGTAGTGTAGTTACTTGCGGTTGTGTGAATTAAAAGAATATTAGAATATATTAAGCGTAATTAATACGAGATTTGCAAAACACTTAGGGCAGTGCTTCTCAACCCCAGAGGAGGGTTGCGACCCGCGTGTGAAAGGAATTTTCGATGAAATTTAATATTCATAAATGTAAAGACGGGATATTTCATTGCAGTGGTGCTTTCAGATTTTTGGAACTTTTCACCCAATTCTTGAAAACCATTGCAAGCCAAGACCTGATTTCACATCAGATGATCATGTGTAGGCACTGGGCAGCATATATGTGTGATTGTAGGCGTCAAGCATTTACATGGCAGCCATTGTGATGGGGTGCACTTGCTCTGGACAGGTGATCTCTTTACACTTTGGCACCCGGGTTAATTCAAGCGGTTCGCAAAAAACAGCTGGATTGCACGTGGGTTATGGACTGGTCGAAGTGTCAAATGATGTGGCAAGTCTTGTAGTTTGCACTCAAAGAATTTTTTTGGGGGGTGCAGGTTTTTTGTGAGTGACGTCATAAGTGGAGGACTTTTTTGGCCACCTTGGCCAACTTCACCTGGCCCTGGGCGCCAACCGTTAGATGGTAGTATTTTGCTAAAGTTTTTATTGGAAACTAAGCTGCAATCCAAGCCTTTTGATACTTTGGATGACCTGCTGGGGTTTTGGGTTCAAAAGTTATGATGTGAGTTAGTAAAAATTTTTAACTAATTAGTTAATTAGGTAATTGTTTAGTTAAGATCATAACTTACTGAACCAGAAATGCTTGAAAGTTGATCAAAGGCTCAAAGGACTCGAACTCGAGCTTAGTTTCCAATGAAAACTTCAATGAAATACTTTGGCCTAGCAGTTGGGCCCTAGGGCAGGCAACGTGAGCCATAATGGCCCAAAAACTAATTCACTTATGATGTCACTCACAAAATATCCGCACCACCAACCAAAAAAATTTTTTTCGAGTGCAATCTAGAAGATTGTCCGATCCGTTTAAGCACTTGAACAGCTCTCTAGCGCAATCAGTGGAGAAGCTAGTGCGTTGGTAAGGCAACTGACAACTGTTGGTTTACGAATATACCGTAGGCCGGCTCTCAAGGAGTTAATCTGTAAAGGTGGTCCTAATAAAAATTGTATACAATCTTACCGCGTGTAACAATTTTGAAATTTGGTTTTTAATTGAAAGACTAGGTCTTTCCAAAGGTGCTTTCAGATTTTGCAGCTTTTCACCCAATTTTTAGAAACAACAATTACAAGTCAAGACACAATTTGAAATCACTTGCAGGCAGGAATGTACTAGGTGTTCAACATAGCTTCCATTGTTATAAGACACATTTTCTTTGTACAGGACAGGTGGTCTATTAAAAAATTGCAGTCTTACCCTTATCGCATCCAAGAAATTTTATTAAACGTGATATTTTCAAATAAAAAGACTGGATATTTCCATAGGTGCTTTTCAGATTTTGCAACATTTCCCGGTTTGTAGAAACAACTGCTATAGCCAAGACAACTAATTTTTTGCAAGCAGCAATGTAGGCCTTGAGCATGGAAGCCATGTGATGTGGTGCAGTTTCTGTGAAGAAGAAAATCTTTTTAAAACATTTTGTGTGATGTTACCACATCTAAGGATTTAGATGAAGTCGGTAGTCTTAACACTTTGGCGTCTGGGTGGTTTTGGCGATTTTCACAAAAAAACAGAAGTTTTTGGTTGCCTTACCAACGCCCTAGCTCCTCCGCCGATTGCGCTAGAGAGCTGTTCTGTTCAACGGCTCAAACGGATCGACCAGTCTAGTAGATTGCACTCGAAAAAATTTTTTTTCCCTGGGGGTGCGGGTTTTTTGTGAGTGACGTCATAAGTGGAAGACTTTTAGACCACCTTGGCCCACTTTGCCCGGCCCTGGGCGCCAACCGTTAGGTGGTAATATTTCGCTGAAGTTTTTACTGGAAACTAGGCTACAATCCGAGTCTTTTGATACTTTGGATGACCTGTTGGGGTTTCGGGTTTAAAGTTTTGACGTAAGTTAGTAAAAATATTTGACTAATTAGCTAATTAGTTAATTAATTTGTTTATTTTAGATCATAACTTTTGAACCAGAAACGCTAGAAAGTCGATCAAAGGCTCAAAAGACTCGAACTTGAGTCTAGTTTCCAATAAACTTAAGCGAAACACTTTGGCCTAGAGGTTGGGCCCTAGGCCAGGCAACATGAGCCAAAATGACCCTAAAACTACTTATGACGTCACTCACAAAAAAACCTGCATCCCCCAGGCAAAAAAATGTTTTTCGAGTGCAATCTACTAGACTGGCCGATCTGTTTGAGCCGTTGAACAGCTCTCTAGCGCAATCGGCGGAGGAGCTAAAGCGTTGGTAAAGCAACTGAAAACTGCTGTTTTTTAGGCAGAAATCGAAGTACGAATATATCGTAGGCCAGCAGCCAACGAGTTAAAAGAAAGACGATCTTTTCAATGAAGGTTTCAAGTTTTGCAACTTTTCACCTAATCTTTGCAAACAATCATCCAAAGTCGAGACCAGATTTTGAATGAGTGTGTTCACAAAAAACGTTTGGTTTTAAATGCTGAGTCATACAATGAATAATGAATAATAAATACTTCGACTTAAGCATAATTTTTTGCTGAATCACATGGTTATAAACTCCTCATCGTCCTGTTTGTGGGATATTTCATTATGATTCAGTTCTGTTTTATTTCACTGAGACATTTGTGTCATTTTTTTGCTGGGACATTTTGGTCATTTGTCTCAGTTTGGGTTTACGTTTTTGGTCATTTTACAGTCATGGACTGAATTGTTAAATGACTGAAAAAAATTCAGTCAATTCGATCATAATTTCTTAGAAGGCTCACAGCTTGTGAATACTGCTACGATTCATTTTGATACTATTATGCGAAAAATTACTGAAATGTCTCTGCAAAAAAGGGAACCCAGCTCACAGTTGTATGAAAACTCACCGTAACAGTGTTCATTAGCATATATTTTCAGACATATTTCTTCAATCATAGACTGAAAAAAAACAGATTCAGGTAATTTTTAAAATTTGGAACCACACAGTTGGGCTTTTCCTTTACACATATGACTGTGGCAGGGAATATTTTGCCATCAGAATTAGGACGAAAAGTGTATTGACCTTGTCACATAATGTAACAACCTAAGCTCTAAACATAATCCCTAAAGCTCATCCCTAAATGTAAACCCTAAAAGTTTTATAAAAGGATGTTAAAAGCGCTCCCATCAAAAGTGTCACCTCTGCTAGGAAACTGTAAGCAGCAATGGTGAGAGCTGAAGTGACAACCACTCGCACAGCAGGTGTAGACACTCCCTCATCTTGGTTCACCATGGTGATAATGTTATGAAATCAGCATTATATCTGGACGAAAGTAGACACAGTTTAAACAGGTTTGTATGACACTGTTCGAATGATAAAATATATCCAGCAGAGCTTTTGCCGCTCTCAGCAAAATAAATACTCTGTTTATACCTACAAACAGTAAATACAAAATGCACATAAGATCGTTGCTGTATGGCAGACGTTTGCTGAATGTTTGACAAGCTACGTATCTTCAACACCACATGTAGGAACGAAGTTTTTGTGATGTAATGAATGCAATGTGACCAGTAATACCCTGGAAATATTTCCTTGAGTGTTTTAATGATGCGACCAATACCACTATCTAAATCAGTAATTGCACTAGGCTACTAGCCAAGTTTGATTGGGTCTTAACACTTGACAGCTGGTCTACGAATAATTTAGCTCATAAATCGTTATTTTTGAAGTTTTTCAAAAAAAGGTAAGTCATAGGATACATTAGATTTTTGATAATGAAGCAGAATACAAAATTTAATTTTGGAAATATCGGCATTGGCTATTGGTCCATAATTGGCCGATATATCGGTATCGACCCCAAAAAGGCCATGTCGGTAGATCTCTTAATTTCAAGTGCATATTTAGAAAACCCACCCTAGAAAATATGAAGATGGACACTAATTTCATTATAATTGGACCAACAGATCTGGAGTTAAACTTTATGTTGCTCATCAATGTGAACGCCATCTTAATGGTAATAATACAAAAACAGTGAAACCAAAAACCGCTTCATCAATTTTTGCAAAATTGGTTTCAATTTTCCTGTAATTTCAATGGCAAAACATACAAAAATGTAACGAAAAGAACATGTGGTACCATAGTCTGAACCATAATGAAATGACCCTTGTATCTATTAGCAGTCATTGACAGCGAACAAAATATGGTGCATGAGTATTGTCAATGTGCAAACCTGCTAATCAGAGTTTTTCTACGTACTTACTATAGCTATCATCATTGTGACATCACAGTGCTTGCACATGATATTCTTGGCTGGAAATGTGCTAGTAAGCTAGCGGTTGTGATGGCCCTGGTTTGTGACCTTTTTAAAAAATTTGGTTCTCAAATTTGGTAAGTGATTTGTTTAAGGTTGGTCACTGAAAGTATGTATTTCTTTTTGTACATAATATTTGGGTCGTCACTATAAAAGGTTGAGGAGCACTAACTTAGGGTGATGTTTAGTGTAAAGTTTGCCTTCTGTTCCTGGCAAACTGATTAATATGTGATTACGTTTGCAGCTTGAGAAGAAAGCAAAACACCCCAGCTTCCGCTAGTCTTTAAACTGATTTAATAAGTGTTTAAGTTGACTGCAACCATGCCTGGTTATGGACGTGATGGTGGAAGAGGTTTTAGAGGTGGTCGAGGGAGCTTTCGAAGCGACAGTGGAAGTTATGGACGGTCAAACGATCGATGGGGAAGTGGGTTTGGTGGTGGAAATCGGTATGGATCAGATGGACGAAATGGCAGTAGCCGTTATGGGTCTGATAACCGCTCTAAATATGATGCTCCAGGTGAAAATCTGAAAAAGCCCAAATGGGAGAATGAAAAACTTACCCCTTTCCAGAGAAATTTTTATCAAGAAAATCCTTCAGTGGCCAATCGTTCTCCCCAAGAAATTCAACAATATTATCAAGCCAAAGGTGTGACCGTGCAAGGAACAAACTGCAAAAAACCTTGCATTAACTTTTACGAACCTGGTTTTCCAGACTATATTTTAAACCAGTTACTAAGCAGTGGATTCAAAGAGCCTACTACAATCCAAGCTGTTGGTTGGCCTCATGCTTTAAGTGGTCAAGACCTTGTTGGAATTGCCCAAACTGGCTCAGGCAAAACTCTTGCTTTCATGCTTCCTGCTCTAATTCACATCAATGCTCAACCTTATTTGGAAAGAGGAGATGGACCTATTGCTCTTGTTTTATGTCCAACACGTGAGCTTGCACAGCAGGTGCAGCAAGTTGCAAGTGAATATGGGGCTTTGTGTCATGTGCGTAACACCTGTGTTTATGGTGGTGCATCTAAAGGACCTCAGCTGCGAGATATTGAAAGAGGTTGTGAAATTGTCATTGCAACACCTGGAAGATTAATTGATTTTTTGGAATCACGCAAATTCAACTTAAAGCGATGTACTTACCTTGTCCTTGATGAAGCAGACCGAATGTTGGACATGGGTTTTGAACCACAGATTAGGAAGATTATCAATCAGATACGTCCTGACAGACAAACGTTAATGTGGAGTGCTACCTGGCCAAAAGAAGTTCGCAAATTGGCTGAAGATTTTTTAAATGACAATGTGCATGTGCAAGTGGGTTCATTGTCTATATCTGCCAATCATAACATCCTTCAAATCATTGATGTGTGCACAGAAGATGAGAAAAGTGAAAAATTGATGAGACTAATGGAGGAAATAATGGGTGAGGATGCCAACAAAACCATCATCTTCACTGAAACTAAACGAAAATGCGACCAACTCACCCGGAATATGCGCCGTGATGGGTGGCCTGCAATGTGTATTCATGGTGACAAATCACAACCTGAGCGTGACTGGGTGTTGAATGAATTCAGAACTGGTAAATCCCCCATTCTTGTTGCTACAGATGTAGCGTCTCGTGGTTTAGATGTCAGTGATGTTAAATTTGTCATAAATTACGATTTCCCAAATCAAGTTGAGGATTATGTTCATCGCATTGGGCGTACAGCTCGTGCTGAACAAACTGGAACGGCTTACACATTTTTTACTGATGGCAATGCCAAGCAGGCTAAAGACCTTGTTGATATTTTGAGGGAGGCCAAGCAACACATAAACCCCAGACTGCTGGAGATGTCACAGATCAGAAGCTTTGGCAAAAAAGGTTTTGGCAAAGTTTATGGTGGTGGTTACAGAAGTGGTGGTTATGGAGGCCGTGGCGGGTCATTTAAGAGCAATGGCTATGGTGGTGGCTACAACCAGAATGGGTATGGGCAATCTGGTTCGTATGGTGCATCTGGTGGCCAGTACATGTCTGGCGGTGCATCCAGAATGTGAAAGTTGAGCGTTTGATGTACATACAGAACTGCTCATACGTTGTTATGCCTGTCGTGTCGGCCATTAAAACACCTAACCACTGATGGGTTGTTTCATGCTTTGTACTTTGATTAGGTCAATTTTAGCGTAAAGATTGCAACAACACTGTTGGGATTGCTGGGCAATTCGTATATAACACTTTCATAGGTGATGTTCGTGATTTTTTTCTGTTGTATTTATTTGTTGTAGACCACATGCGTCCAGCAACAACTTAAAACCTGTAATATCAAACTTTTCGTGGCGCAATTTCACTTCTGATGCTGTAAAATGCAATGCTTTTTCCGTATTCACAAGTACAATGTTATCTGAGTCTTACTGTGGATCTGCTTAATGATATTACCGGACGCCCCAGCGATGTGTATTTCTACGGATTTGGCAAGGTAGGCAGCCGTTGGAAAAGTGATGCACGCATCAATTTAAATCCTTGCTGGGGGTGAACACACACGCTATCATATTTAAACGCTATCATTTGAATTGTCAATAATGTATAACGGTTTTCAGTCGTTTGGAAAGATAATAAAAGCTTTACCTTGCAGGGATTATTAAATAAGTAGCCGGTGAAATTTTGTGGAGTCAGCGTAATTTTAACATCTTGATAGCGTTTTATGTACTGACCTATCAAATCTGCTGAGGTAATGCCGCCTCCTTGTCACTGTGTCTGACTACATCTAATAGAACAATTGAAAACCTACTCTCCCTGACAGCAAGTTGGTACTGAGTTCCATGGAAATCATCTGTCGCGTTACTAGTAATGTGGTAGTTAACGTTTGTTACACACGGTTAGTCCAACGAAAAAGGTGGGCATTCAATAGAACTAACATGATGCATGATAATAAACCATTCCTGAAGAACAGTTTGTTATGTAATATCCGATTTTCTGTTACTTGTCTGCCGCATTTGGCGTTTACGCATTCTTAAATAAACCGACAATATTCCGATTTCTCGCCGAAACTCAAGTGCTTGCTAGTTTCATTTACGCTATTGCCAGTACACCTTGCTTTCGAAAGCATGTCGCTGTGTCCGTGTTCTGAAGGCCCCTCAACAGCGGCACGGAAACGATGACTTCGGCGTGGTGTAGAGCTAAAATGTAGCGGCCACGAAAATTAGCCCAAAAGCTATCTCAAATGGGAATTGAAATGCGAATTGGTGACAATTACCCGTGATGAAATATCATTAGTGCAAATACGACCAAGCTCACAAACTGTCGCGCGCTGGTAAATAGGAAAAGTGAGGTCGGTAAGTGCAGTGGTGTGGAAATAGCTCCCAACTATGCAATGCTCAAACCTGGAGAATTGCTTTTACTGCAGGCGTTTTGTGTAGAAAGCTAGCTGCATCAATGGAAAAATATGACTTGATTTTTGTGCGTCAGGGTGTGCTGACGAAAGAAGCGGCATTTCGTCACATGAACTAGCAAAGTAAAGTGTGATGCAAATTACTGTGCGTTGATCTGTATGACCCTAGTAAAATGACAACTTGGCTAGAACCGTTAAAATCAATTTAGTATTTGAGTGGAATTAACCCATCATACGCAGTGAAGAGTGTGTTCAGGTGGCTGAAATTTAGTTAAATGGATTTCTGTGTTGCACTTGCATAATCTACGCAGTGTTTCATTAACCCATTGTTATTCAACCTTTTTGCTGCAGCGCAACATTCCGCAAATGTTTGCGTTGCTCATGGAACCCTACGCATTGATCGAAGTGATCCTACTTTCCGTAATAAACCTGTGAAACAGTGGTATTGCTACAACCGCATAAAACTGGTTGCGAATTTCGATCTGTTTCGGCGGGATTGCGGAAGAAGTCGGTCTTCGAACGACCGAGTGAAGCAGTGAGTTTTAAGAACTGTATCGTTCATCAGACGGGAACAGCGTATCCATGAAACCTTAGCACCCCGTCAGTGAATAGGAGCAAACGTGAGCGATGCGGGAGAACTACAGTTACTCTTGGTGTTGCCAACAGTAGCGTAGCAGCTTGGCTTGCCACCCCTGGATTTCGGCGATTCTGCCGCACGGCATCCTCGGAATGTGACTTAACTACGCTGGTCAGCTTCGCTGAAAATATATTTTTATGAACGTTGATCGCAGTTCAAAAATTCAAATGCGTGTTAGGTATGCTGATGAGAGAAGAATGTCATTGCAATAAGTACATTTCAACCGGTTTAGGCCAATCTTTTTGCAAAGCGCGACATCATAACGAATGAATACTATCGCATTTGTTGCAATAGGAGTGAAAAGATGTTAGCTATAGGTCTTCCAGCCACATGTGACGAAGTTTAAATGTATGCAGGTAATTTTTTAACCACTGACATTTAAAAAATCAACATAGGCGAGCCTTGCTTAGAACAAAATCCGAAATGATGTCGTCAAAATTCAGTTTCCCGACAAAACCATTTTCAACCGATAAAATAGATAAAGCAGACAATCTAACCTCCCGATATTATCAACCTAACCATTGGAAAGCTTGTCGCACAGCTTGCAATAGAAACTGGCCAGTGAGATATAGTTTAAGGCACAAGCATGAATACGGGGCAGAGTCACGTAATCCACGTTCTGTTAGCCACTGCAACACGCCAATGCTGTGACATCGCTTTGAAATATGGAAACACTTTGTACAAGTCGCATAATTAAACCTTTCGATCTCTACTGGTAATTCAGATAAGTCAACTTCACCCGCGTAGATGGTCTTAAATTTAGTCATATCAACCTCATTGTGTTATCGCTTTGCAACAACGCATGAGGATTCAAAAAATTAACTGCTTCACTAAGAAATCGGTCCACAGCATGTAACATGTATCGTTTACTTCAAGAACAGATAAACCAACGTCTTGACTTTGTTCGCCTGGCATTCGTTTCGTCCTTCTGATACGTCGCTCCTCAATTGGAATTTCTAGCTTTTCACAAATCTTGAGAGCGGTTTCAACTGACGGCGTAACAAGCGCATCACGTTCGTCACTCAAGAAGGCTACAAATGCTTTCATCTTCTGGGCCCAGTTCTCCAATGACAAACCTTTTTGCTGCTAATTATGAGGCTCTTGAAACCTTCCAAAAGTGTAAAAAGGACAGCAAAGAAACACGTTGAATCGCGTCTGAAACGTCACGTGTATCAACATTTTCATTTTGATCACAAAGTTCTTCTAATGCACTCACTGTTCCGTCAATGCCTAAGTGTAGAGCTTTCACAGATTCGTGATGTGCACTCCATCGTGTGTCGACCACGATAGGTACGTGCTAAGCAGGAAGTTACATATGTAAAGACCGAAGAAAAGAAATAAGAAAAATTTATCAGATTTCGGAAGATCCCACCACTGCATGAACGCCCGCAAGATTGAGCGAGTGATTCCCACAAGGAACAAATACTGCTTTTGAATTTATCTCCTTTGTTCTGCGCTGTACTCCAGAATGGATTCCTGACATGGTGGATGCATTGTCGTAAGACCTCTGTATATCTTTACGTCCAAGTCATTTTATACCATGGTTTATTGGTTCTGGCCAACTAGCAACATCATTCGGTAAAATATAGTTATATCATCGTTTCCAGCTTCAGCTGCATATGCTTTACTTATAATATATTGCTCTGAATATCTGCTTCTTCATTATTTCTGATGTGGCCAGGGGTTGTTTCTTCTTCAACTTCCGGTACTGATTCACTGGTGTTAGCAGTGCTAACCTCGTGCATCTTGTTTGGTGAAATGGTGTCCGAACTCCGAAGAGATGTTTACGAACTTCAATACTGTCTCCCTCATTCTTTTTCAATTCCTCTTTCCTAGCTTTTCTCTTTTTTCTGAAAGAACATCCACTTTCTTTCGCCCGCTTCATTTGCAGGTTGAAATGCTTCACAAATAGCTACCTGAACGTTGTTTCAACCATGGCTTACTAAAGATATCTTCAGTAGGCCGTGGTTTCAACTGCAAACCAAAAGCTGAATCTGTTTCGTGCACTCTGCTCGCAAATACCAAACAATTTCCCAGAACAGAATATCAAGTGATGTCGGTATATCATAGAGCTCCTTTATGACGTATGCGATTGAGACATAATCATATGTAACAATGATAGTCTCACATAACAACCAAATTATTATTTCGGGTCAAGCAGCGGGTGAATTTAAGCGTGTACAAACCTGGCTAAAGTGCAGTGGTTGTGTGTTTAGGTGGATGCCTTCAACAGAATTACGAAGAAAAACAATTTGAATTTGGGAAACAAAGAAACGGCGTAAAACTTTATACTCAGAATATTTTTGAAAGTGCAGAATATTTTCTACAATATACTGTCTCAGGCCAACTTTTGCCGCCCCCTCTGATTTTGCCGCCCCTGGATAAATCCAGAATGTCCAAATGGCTGCTACGCCACTGGTTGCCGAACGTTCTCTTAATATCCAGCAGCTATACCGTACAAAGTCTAAATTCGTTTGATCAGCAGACGTATCGAAAGAAACGTCCGCGTTGTCTATGTGATTTATCCTTAGTTTTGCGTTATTAATTGACAGTTCCCCGTGCCGATTTTTGATATATTTCTATGGCTGGTTTAGCGCTTGAACGATCCACTTATGTAGGGTAATGTCACCTTTGTTGTATCCCCATCAACCTACATCTGATATAGCGCGTGTTTTGGCCATGCAATGGACAGAGCACAGAGATGCACAACACCGGCCCGCGGGTCAAATGTGGCCCATCTGAGGTTTGAAAGTGGCACATAAGCGATATGCTGGATGCAGTTGTGCTTTTCAAAGTGAAAGTCTTTCAGCAGCGATTGTCAACTTGCAATATGATGCCGTTAGAAGCATGTGTTCATTTAATAATCACACTTAGACAGACTTGGTACCTGACTGAAAAACATGCAAAAATGAGTGAAGACCTTCGTGGAAATGTTTCAAAACTCTTGGAAGATCATAACGGCTGGGAGATGCACATGAATTCGTTTAAAAATCCATTCAGTGTGAATGTAAAAAATGTTAGTGGCGCTGGTGCTCGTAGAACTTCTCGACTTGCAGTCAAACGAAGCTTTGCACGACCCTTTCCAAAGAAATTCATTCACTGATTTTTACTCCCGACCGGAACAAATTTACAGTGTTGTTGAATAATGCAAGAATCTGTATCTGGATTTGTCAATTTGCAAGCACGTCCTGTTGGGAACAAACCTACTCAATCATGAAAATAAACAGATCTAGACTGCGAACTCGATTAACAGATGGACATTTAGATGCAGTAATGCATATCAGTGGCGTACGCAGAAAATTTTTATGGGAGGAATTTCATATAGTGGCATATGGTAGTCATTTGTATTTGGTGTGCGCTCTTTGTGACGTCACAATTTCACGTCATATTCATGTTTGCAAACTAACGTTTTGGCGAAGTTCGTTGAAATAATATGCATATTCGTCTACATGCACTCCCCTTAAATAACTATCAGCGCTAGAAGTTAGGATGTCGGAGGAAAATACACTCAAGGCTACGACACGGCAGTTCATAACTGCAAAAATATCAGGCTGCGCGTGGGAGTAATACACACTCATCACTGCGTCAGAGCAATTTACATCTGCAAAATGAGGCTGCGCAAACGTCTTTTCGAATATGAGCAGTGGAGCACAAAGTGTGCGGCTGGACTGTTTGACGCACACCCCGGTGTCAAGCGAAATTTCTGACTTCACGCCATGTGCGCATGCACAGAGAGATATTCTACATATCAACTTGCTACGCTGAAAAAAACTGATGATCATTAGGGTTTGGTGTTAAGGTAAGTGTGCCGGTTGGGGCAGGGGTGGGCAAACATGTTCTACGGAGAGCCACATTGCAGATTTTATTGCTACCGAGGGCCGCATGCGCGTATTACATATATTACATCTATAACCGCTTTGAAAACTTTAAAAAGTTTTACATTAGCTACCACAAAATGAAGGTAACAATAGTCACTTCCGGTTGAGTAAAAATGCGGTTTCGAATGAAACGTGTGGTAAAAAACTTGATAATTCCAATCTAATCGATAAAATTACTTTAACATGGACTCCAAATATGTACTATCTGCATACGTGTGACTGCCCTGTGGGCCGCACAAAATGCCTTCGCGGGCCGTAGTTTGCCCACCTCTGAGTTAGGGTTTGGGTTAGAAAAAGTCCAAAATTTTTCACTTCCTATAGTTATTCCCACACTGTAGCTTGTGGGTATCTTACATCTAACCAAAGTGTTTTAATTTACACGACACACATCAAAGAAGTAGTCGCCAAACTTTATTCCTGTGCTCTGAGAAGTAAAAGAACTGACAAACAATAATAGGTTAGAAATTTCGCAGAGGTCAGAAATTTCGCTTGACACCGGCTTGCAAGACCGAATCTTGCTGAACTACTCAAGAATTGAGAAGGCGCATAAATTACGCAAATAAACTTTCGATGTTTTGTTATGTATAGAATTCCAGCAAATTTGTATTAGTTTTCCTTTTTCCCCGCTGAAACATTATCAAATGCCTGAATGATGTAGAAGAGCAAAAACAACCTCTACTACATATAAATCAAACTTGAAAGACAAGATTGAGATCAAGAGTGGAAAAACTACCATGCAACTGTTGGGCTGAACAGCTACTAAAAAGTGGCTGGACAACTGCTGAAAAGGCTTACAAAATTACAGCGGTTTCAATCAAAGAAATTCG
>Ga0210059_1009192_pt1 | contig 15476 bp, 10 predicted proteins | sample Ectturendosymbi2_FD_188042 | JGI IMG/M metagenome (GOLD analysis project Ga0210059, IMG submission 188042) | Ecteinascidia turbinata endosymbiont from Florida, USA - Sample 2 (SPAdes) (version 2) | ecosystem: Host-associated > Tunicates > Ascidians > Unclassified | place: Key West, Florida... | reverse complement strand
TAGACAACTCAAGTTGCATTGCCTGAACCACTTTCGGCGATAGTGCAAGTTGTCGTACGTAGCCTATAGCCTGACGCTTTTTGGTTGATTTTGAAATGGTGGTTTTCAGAATGCACCGTACGTTTTTTGTATTTTTAAAATGTACAATACAGGGTGGGTCAAAAGTAGACGTGCTCTTGATTGCTTTTTTACATTTATGGCTGAAATGTTGCAAGGGTATTGACAAATACTGGATCGTTCCGGTAAGTAAATTATTCTACTTTCACCACTGAATAGGCCTAAATATTTTTTCTTTGCGTCAACAGCAGAATCACGAGCAAAATTTTTAAAACTTGTTTTAGACAGAGTGAGCAAGTTTGGATGGATGAAAAATTAGTTACAATTTTGCTTTTTGAAATTCAAATAGTGCTTTCGTTTTTGAAATCTCTAAATTTATCACCTCTTACTTCTAAATCTTTGGAGAATTCTACTTGTTGAGTGAGGAGAAAAGTAATTAGGAAAGGTTTAGGCAACGTTTCAAAATATGGCAAAGCTTTGCTAAAATACACGAATTATGTTGCGAAGAAATTTGATTGTCAGTGCAGATGCTCAGTGTTAAAAAGAAAAAGAATGTAGTGAAACAGGCAAGTGGTAGATAGTAAAAAACTTTAAAAGTTTGTTACTTCATTGGCAAATGATATAAACGACGAAACACCTTGGCAAAAATTGAAGGTTGGAAAGCAACCTTTCCTGTGGAGTTACCACTTTACTGCCCTGTTTTGACCAGTGCTGCTGGGGCTGTATAAACTCGCCTACATCGTTTTAAAATGAAAAGAAAAGATTCGCCTCTTCTCCACTTTCTCAAATAACATGGGCCTACTTCAGTATTAGTAGAAGACCAGAACATGGGAGCTTCATCAGGGCATCACCTCCTGTCCTCACACAGAAGGGTTGGTATTGTTTTGTAACGAACAAAATAATTAAAATTTTTCCCAGTCAAACCAAATTTATTGAAGCATGGCGACGGCAAACACCTCGAACATTCAATTGGTTCACCGACATTTTTCGAGGGTAAAACGCGTAGATCCTCAAAATCTTCCAACATTTTAATGTCCATTGTGGCGGCCAGAAGATGGCGCCACATGTAAATAAATGGTCACCGCTAGATGGTGCCCATGAGTAACAAGTCACTGTGATAGTCACCACAAGCGAATTATCGTAGTTCACTTATCCCTATATAATGATAGTGCAACCTAGTAGTAGTAGAGTGAAGTCGCTGGGTGACCTACTGTTACTATGGTTGCAATTGAGACAGTTGAAAGTGGTGACTAGTGGAAGCAAAGAGTGAAGTCAGTGATGGAGCTCTGTTGCTGCTGGTTGCTATCCTGTTCGTTAATGCCCCGAATTGCCATCTTTCGCTTGTGCTTGCCGCAGTAGTTCAAGGCGATGCAGTCAACTGCAAAACCATGCATGTCTTCATGGAATTTTTGAATAAGGCCACAGGTTTGAGGTTGAAAATTCCTAAGAGGACAGTGAAAATGAACGTTTGCAATATTTGGCCGTTTGCACAAATTTCGTATGATTTTTATTATTATTATATTTGGCAAAGTTCCAGATATTTTGTTGCAGCACTATTAAAGGAGTTAGCTTTAATTACCATCAGAGAAATGTGAGGTCTCGAGTCTCGGTCTCGGTCTCGAACTTCCAGGTCTCGGTCTCGGCTTTTATTACATAGTCTCGGTCTCGGTCTCGTCTCGAAATTTGAGGCAGGTTTCGGTCTCGGTCTCGGAGGTTACGGTCTCGACTACATCACTGTTAAGGATTTAGTTTTTAGGCTGCTTGCCGGACTCCAACAGTGGCTAGACTGAATCAAGTGAATTTTTTCGTACCGCAGGTCGATTTGGTCACGAATTTTCGTTGATTGAGGACCTCAGTGCTCCGAGTGTTTCTTTTGTTTATCATGAGTACATCATTAGCGTCACTGGCTATTATTCGTCCTCTCAATTAGTCTCTTTCATTAGTTGCTCGTCTCTCGCTTGAGCTCGTTTGTTGCGTAGGCCAATCTTATCTTCGCTCCTTCGGGAGGAAATTATTCTCTTTGTTAATGGGTCTTATCCTATCTTGTATGGTATCCGGCCAGGGACCGAGTTTGCTAAAAAAGTTTGGGGGTACAATCCTTTATTGTTTGCGTTCGATGACGTCACGTCGTGTTCACTCAACCGTAGTACGACCTTTTTGTAAAATAGGCAAAATGGGGGACACCTTATTGAATTTATATATTTTGGTGACCATCGCCCAAGTGCCTCCCCTGGTTATGCCCATGGTGGTGGTAGGTACTATATATAGCACTTAGCACTGCATTTACTATGAAAACACAATAGTTCTGAGAGTTGGGCTTAAATAGACATATTTATGCTAAAAAATTGTGATAATTATTCAATTCAAATTTGGTCAGTTCCGAAAAACAAATTTTCTGGTACTAAAAAACACAAGATTCTCACTAGAACCACTAAACCACACAAATCAAATCGAAAACAAACCACAAGATCTTTTGGTAAATACTAGCAGTGGCAACCAGGCGCGTAGCCAGAAATTTTTGTAGGCGTGAACACAACAAGCGAGTTTCAACATTAAAATATCTTAATGCTCCTTGTTTTTAAAGTATCACCCATGCAACATTCGTGTTTCTGGCGTTTTCTCCTGAACAACTGTGTTCAGATTTAAGTCGAAAAATAAAAAGTCTGCTTTCATTGAATCGACAAGTTTTAAAAGTTTTGATAGAGAAGTTCCCAGCTTTTACTTTGGATCAATGCCACCATTTGCTCATAAACCTTTTCTGCAAAAACGCTAGTAAACCTCTCAATGCCGCAAGTGCACGATCTGCAGTATGCTTTTTGCAGCCAATATTGCAGTTGAGCAAGAAGTCATCGCGGCCGCCAACACGATTGCGCTTCTTATACTGTATTTACACGCTTTGGATGTACACCAACACAGCATGTTCAATCGAAGCCTGACTTTGCTCTGAGGCAATGACTTCCGACGAAGTAGGCCTTCTACAAAACTTTCGGGCATTTGGGAAGTGAACCCCATTTTCATCTAATTTTTGAGCGATTAATTTACGTATGTAGTTGGTAAACGTAAACGCTAGAGTCTTTCAACGCGTTTGAAAAATGTTTGGATTTACGATAATCCGTAAGATCTTTTGACTATGTTCAACTTATTCCGTAAAACTTTTGTAGCTACTTTAAAGTTACTTCGTTTGAAATGTTTGATGAGACTGCTAAATTTAACTGACTTCATTGAAATATTAAATGGAGTTAAACTGTAAACGCAATCATACCCACAATATTATAAAACTTATTGAGCGCGCTCAGCTGCACGTAAAGATAGCTTAGCACTACACGTAATTAACTTTATGCAAATCACAGACTTCTTGAAAATACTGTACAATAACGTTTCTGCGGAATTTGAACCCCTATGAGAAAAAATTCAAAATTGGTTTCATATTAGTCACATGCGCTTTGCCAACAAGACAGATTCCAAGCTCAGGAATGGATATTAGGGAAGGAAAACAAGGCAGTCGCCTCGGGACCTTTGTTCCGGAGATACCGTGCCCCGCTCCTGAGAGCTTTGCACCATTGTTTAGTTGAAAAAGTTATGTACCACTCTAGAGACACATTCAAAGAAGCTCTGAAGCAAGTCATGCGTTTTTCAAAATAAAGCTAAAATTACAGGAAAATGTGCCAAAGGAGGCAGCTTTCAAGTGTCCAGCTGGAAAACTTTACACTTTTTTCCATTCGTATGTACATTATGCTCTCGAATTCAGTTCATATATTGAAATGTGAAACAAATTTAACTCCTTTATCCACATAATCCCACATCTACTTTTCGCGATAATTATGTTTTGAGACCCTTTTCCAAAAGCTTGCCCTTAAATTTTGATATCCACTCCTATGCAAATTATCTCAGTATCTGTAAGATAATGGCAGTGTCAATTCCCTCAACACTTACAAAATAAAAAGCATCTCGCTATTTACGTTAGATTTTGCTGCTGACTCTTCTCGTTGCAGATAAAGGATAGCAAATTATTTACTGTAGGATAGGGTGGGTGCAATTAACATTACATTAAAGTTGAAACACTGAGCTGAGCTTATGAACAGCAGGTTAGAGTTTAATATCTTGACAAAACTGTTGTTTTACTCGACGGCAAGGCAAAGGGAAACCATTTAAGAAAAGGTTAAGGCTCCACATAATTGTGATTTAAGTGTCGCAATACATGACATCACAAATAAATATCTAGAATGAATGCTATTGTAGCTTAACATTGACTATGGCGCAATGAAGAAGATTGTCAAACTGAATCGCTTCTTAGCCAAAGTTTCAGCTTCAAAACATTTACAATGTATGCCACTGCCATATTCACGCATGTGGTTTTAGAACTGTGTAAAAACAAAAATCTTTGATATTGGTTTAAGGCTACGTTGACACTGGAAACAAGGATAGGTTACATTTGTAACAACGATGGCTATCAAGGAGAAATTTGCGATGGTCTTGAAGCTTACATAACAAATAAGTGAGATACAGCAAGCTGGTGTGCCAGAAACAGCTGCGAAAAGCGTTACTTCAATTGTTTTTACTTGTGGGTCATTGATTACAAAAGGTCAGATACAAGTTTGTATTCGACTAAAAGCTGAAGCAGGATAAGTTCCTTGAGGCAGTTTCATTGATTTGCACTGAAGTATTTCATTGGCTTATATTTCAAATATTCTATTAACCTGAGAACTAAGGAATTGGGGGAACATTGTCCCCGTTCTCCCCCCTGGCTACGCGCCTGGTGGCAACCATATTCTGATTGCAGGTTACAGACCAGCGCAGGCATTCGTGATTGAGCGAAGTTTATGTGCACACTGATTCGGTAATTCAAATTAACTAACACAATTATCAACAATCATGACTATTCAGTTTACATAGAAATCTGTATGCTGTGTCCACAGATAGTCCAGTGATGATGTTCGTTATACTTATTTATCCCCGGACTTTATTCTGTGGAAACGTTTCCAACAGCAATGTAACCATGAAATTTGCACAACTATGTTATTTTTTATGACAAAATGTTGGGGGGGACAAAAGATATTATGTCCCCCCGTCCCCCCCATAAACTTGGTCCCTGTATCCGGCCATTATCTGTAGAGCTTGTATTTTCTCGTTTGAAACAGCACATTTCTCATTTATCCTTTCAAAACGTAGACACTATCTGTGAATGGTTATCAATGGTTAATGGGAAGTATGCTCTAAAAATGTTTTACGGTCACTCTCATCCCTAGTAATGTTTAAAACAAGGTACAGAATGTATGTACACTACATTCAAATGTAAATAGTTCATAATATCCGTTCTGGTTTCATTGAATATCGCAGTCTTCACGTTGTTCCAGCTTTATACGTTTAGGTGAAAGTCCATCTCTCTGTATAACTTTGGTTTCCCCGTGTTCGTCCAAATTACCAGTGTCCATAGTAAGTGACACTATGCTTCGGAGTCTTCTTCTTGGCTTGTTTTCCCACTCATGTGGACCACTTCTTAACTGTATTCTGGAGTCTGAAAACGTTTCATTTTGAGATTGCAACGCGAACTCAACACTAAATAGCGAGCAACATGCTATAAAATGGTGCCCGATAAGTTAGAAAATGGTCTCCAATAATGTTTTAACAAGTTTGATTGCAGGTTGTCTATATCTAAGTATTTTCAATTTGAATTATACTTGTCTTTTTCACTCTCAGTCATTTCAACAAGTGTAGCACAAACAATGCTGCAAGTGTTGCAAGCTCATGGTTAGCTTGTGTTGAATGTGCGATTCGAAAAAAAACGGTATGTCCATGATGAACAGCACATATATATATATATGTGGCACGAACAAGTAGAAATAGAATGAGCACGTCGTGATCTCTATTGTTGCTTACTGTCACAGGTTGAAGGTCTGCGCACTTGCCCTCGGGCTTTCCAATCACAACAGAGTGGTGCTTTGACCAGGATGTGAAGGTGGTGCCAGGTGCAACCTTCACAAAAAGAACATGCAATCGGTACGGTTAATTGCAAAGGGAGAGGATGTTGTTGCAACCTCTCAGATGGCATTGCCTTCAAAGTGCAATTCCACACAATCGGGATGTGCACAAAGAGCAACCAAGCAATATATGCGTTGCGAACAAGCAATAATAGAGTGATCTCGTCAAGTGATCTCTACTGTTGCTTGCTGCCAAAGTGTGAAACTTTGCGCACTTACCGCTCGAGCTTTTGGATCGCAACACAAGAAATATACTTCCTTGTCTTTTGCATAGCCAATACATGAGAATGACCAGAGATGAATATGTAAGCTACTTGGATTTGGATTTAAATCTTGCAACATTCCAATATGTTGATGGATTTAGATGTTATCATTTTTGCTTAACCGGATTTGGATTGAAATAGATGACATTCTTTTGTATTTCTTCGCAACTTTCGGTTCAGTTTTGGGACTACAGGGTACTTTATTGACAAGACTTTCTCAAATCCGTTGATATTGTTTATTGTGTTTGTTTAAATATGGAGCCTTGTCTCTTACTAGCGAAACAAATCTGCGCCAATGTCTGTCATGTCATCAACTGTTGATCATTTAATGATAGAAATAAGTAGTAAACACCATCAAAAATGCATTTGATTTGAAGTTTTTGTTATGGATAGATAAATTTGTTATATGTTTGGTATATTTTTAGACTAGATTTTGTATGTCTGTTGTAAGAATAGTTGGCAACACTGGCTGCTAACAGTGAATATTCTGACGTCTCTGTAGATCAGGGGTCACCAACACGGTGTTCGCGGGCACCAGGTTGCCGGCAAGGACCACGTTGGTCGACTGCGGGCCTGTTTTGAAAATAGCATTAAGATGATGAGTATTGTCACAGAGATTAACATCATTAATGATATGATATTCAAAGGTAAATTGAGAAAAATTTTTATTTCAGAAGTGTGTATCACACTAGGAAGCTCTCAGTTACATAAAGGTTAGTGACCCCTGCTGTAGATCAATTGTCATGATGTTGTGAGTCAATGGTGGAGCATAAGTTAACTTCATTTGCTTTCCAAACTATTTATTTGTCTTTGAGTTGGATTACATATGAGTGTTGTCAGTGCCAGTTGAGGCTTTCAGGGGCACCGAGGCACAATTTTTCAAGGATCCCCATCTTTTCAATATAAACCAATGTCGCTTGGTGTCACCATAACACTAATGTTCATCACACGAAATAACGCACACTGCAACATCAAATGAAAAGGGTAGATATGCAATGCGAAAACGAAAACGGTTGTCCTATCATAAACTCAGGAAAGGAAAAATGTTATCAGTTTTTCAAACCATGTTAGACACTCAAACTGTAATAGTACCTTGTGTGCTTTTTTACAATTCATGTATCAACTTGTCAAAGTTTTCTTTCCGTAACTGTTCGCTCCCGTGATGCTTTATTATTGCTCTGCTCTTTTCCTCTGTGTCATGAATGAGATACCCAACTGTTATTCTACGGTGTCACAAGCACCTGAAATGTGTTTTTCCTGTTGCACATATAGTCTGTATATTGAGGCCCGTGCCTCACGGGCCTCATAGCTAATATGGCACTGAGCATTGCAGCCACAATTATGCATTGCCCTGAGCCAAACAAAGAGACAGTCGAACTGACGACCCTCGGCATAACAGCAATGGAGATTGCCCATTCGACTAGGTCAGCTATGTGCAAGCCGCGGCCATAGGTAACGGAACTGGTGGGTCCCCACTTTTAAACGTCGAATTTTGCCTAAATAAGTTTAAGTTACACACTTAGTATTGGATCCATTGTTACAGTAAATCGTTTAATGAAGAAAATGCAGCAGAATTTGGCAGTAATTGAGAATATCATTTTCATACATTGCCAAAATTTGTATCTTGGCAGTGAATTCGGCAGGATTTCGTGATTGTTTGGCAGAATACACCATGCACAATCTCTCACATTGCTATGGCTTGCTTACCAGAGGTGGCCAGAGTCACTTTTTCAGACTCAGACTCCACTCCTGTTCCAAAAATTTTCAATCCTGATCGGGGTCTGGATCCCGCAAGTTTTCAAATTTGGGAATCCGACTCCTGTTCAAACTCCAGCTAGCATCATCGATCCAACCTAAATTTACACCTGTTTTTATTTAAGAAATGAGCACACATACTTCTGTTACTGCCGAAATTGAACCGAATCCGGGTCTGAAGGAAATACGCAGAATCCTCCTGATGCATGGCACAGATGAGCAGACTGTGAAAATGTTCAGTCCGAGTCCAGTCCTGATCCGATAAAATTGAATCCGATCCAGTCTTGATCCTTCAAAATTTTTGAAAATTACCAGTCCGATCCAGTCCTGATCTGCCAATGTAAAATCATGTATTTTTATTTTGCCTCATGAGGCAAAGAACTACTGGTGCTATTTTGCCTTCAGCAAAATACGATTGGTTGAAGGCAAAATAGTTTCAGCAGTGCTTTTGCTTCATGAGGCAAAATAGACACAGCCTCTTGGCATTTCCAAAATTTACCAAGGAAGTGTCTGTTTGGCATCAGAGGGAAAAGCACTTCTGAAGTTATTTTGCCATTTGGAGAATCCGATTGCTTGGATTGGTCAAGTGACAAGGACGATAGACTTGGATTAGTGTACGGTCCTTGTTACATGACCTAAAACCCTAAACCTAAAACCAAACCCAAAACCTAAACCCAAAGCCTACACCAAAACCTAAACCCAAATCCTAAACCCAAGACCTTAACCCAAAACTTAAACCTAAACCCAAAATTCAAACCTAAACCCAAAACCTAAACCCGAAACCTCATCCGTAAACCTGAACCCTAAATGTAAACCCTAAACTTTTTGAAAAGTACATAAAAAGCACTCCTATCAAAGGTGTAATCTCTACCAGCTAAGCCGAATGAACTTTCTATTTGAATAAGTTCAACAAAGGTTTAGGTTTATTATACTGTAAATTTCGAAATGTGTGCTCTGTTGGTGTTGAGAAGCGTGATGGCAACACCTGCTACAAAGAATGATGTAAAGAACATTTCAGATAAGCTTGACAAGTGTGGCAGCCAGAAGATGGCGCCACATGTAAATAAATGGTCACCGCTAGATGGTGCCCATAAGTTACAAGTCACTGTGATAGTCACCACTAGCGAATTATCGTAATTCCCTTATCCCTATATAATGATAGTGCAACCTTGATAACAGCACCTCGCTGCTTCAGTTAACTGAAGCAATCAACGAGGTTAGGAGTCAACAATTCTTGTCTGAACAATATGAGGACATGAAGCAAAGGCTACACTCCAAAGATGAAGAGGACAAGGTTTTGCAGGCTGAAAACCAGGACCTCAAACTGCATTTCCGCAAACTTGAGGCAGTGACGAACCGGACTCACGAGGAAACCTTGAACAGTATGGCCGTCGCGAATGTCTTGAGTTTCATGGACTGGCCTGGAATAAGAATGAGAACACTGATGATCTAGTTCTCCATGTCTCAAAAATATTGGGGGTGGACTTGAAAGCGGAAGAGATCAGTGTCTCTCACAGACTGTCTCCCGCCTTAGATAAAAACTCGCAACCTGCCATCATTGGGAGGTTGTGCTCCAGGAAGACCAGAGACTCTGTATTCAGCCAAAGACATCAGCTGCGTTCTCATAACAAAGCCCACCCCAAAGGACGCATATTTATTAATGAAAGCCTGACCAAGATCAATCGACGACGCTTCAACCTCTGCCTGCAATTCAAGAAAAAGAAGAATGCCAAGTTCATATGAACCAAACATGGAGTCACCTATCTAAGCGAGTCTGAAGGAGCTGAAGCAATGGCAATAAAAACTGAAGATGACTTGGTTAAGTATGGTACTATTAACTCTTGATTTATTTTCTGATAAATACATGTTTTTATCCAACTTAGAAAATAACCTAAATCAAAATGGATATTTGTCCTAAATGCCAAAAACCTTTAAATTGTAGTTCAAAAGCTATTTATTGTTATATCTGTAACAACTGGCTTCATTTAAATGCTCCAATGTAAGCAACATCCAATTTGCTGAGCTTGCTTCAAGCTCAGCACCATACTACTGTCACGCTTGTTCATCAAACTCCCTGCCCAGTAATGCAGTGATAAACAGAAATGATGTAAAAATAGACTACTTAGGACTAGCAGAAATGAAGAATGAAGATATCGAAGTGGGATTCGATTATCATGACACTGACTCGTTTAACCAGCTAAACACTCATAAAAAGGAAAATGTATGTCTTTTTCATGTTAATATGAGACGTTTGAGAAAAAATCTTGAAAAACTCTCCATGATTCTAGCAGATTTGCAGGTGCCACCTCAGATAATAGCCCCAAGTGAAACCAAAATTTATAAAAAACAAGGTGTAAACGTTTCAACTAGTTTAGTAGGTTATAATTTTCTGCACTGTGATTCTGATACATTGGCTGGTGGAGTTGGAATTTATATTAATAACAGCTTATCATATCAACTTAGGAACGATATACCAACTACATTTGGCAACTCTGAGAGTCTCTGGATTGAGGTGTGCATATGTCATAAAAAGTGTGTTATTGGCGTGATATATAGGCATCCTAACAATGATATTCATACTTTCACTCATAATCTTAGTGAAACTTTACATTACTTGAGCAATTCAAAATTGCCATTCTTGATTTGCGGTGATATAAATATTAACTTGCTGCAGCAAGACACAATGTTATCTGTCAGAAACTATGTTAACACATATAACAGTTACAACTGTTTAGATTTAATTACAAAACCAACTAGAATAACAACTACCAGTAGTACTCTGATAGACCACATATATACACTAATTTGCCAGCCAGTAAGCTAACACCAAGAATTCTGATAAATGATCTATCTGATCACTTGCATGTTTTTGTCTCAATCAAATCAAAAATCTCTCAAACATGGAATTTGAAATCAAATCAAAAATCTCTAAAACATGGAATTACTCTAACTTCAATGCAGAAAACTTTGTGACAAAGGTCCAAGAAGTCTTAGACAACCTCCCAATCAATCAAAACAACCCATGTGAAACTTTAGATTCAGGCATCTTTTTGCTAGAACAATGTCTTAATGAACAGGCTCCTATAAAAAATCTGTCCTAGGCCAAACAAAAATTGTCCCACAAACCATGGATAACTCCGTGTCTTCTCAAATCCATTAAAACCAAGAACAGGCTATATAGAGCTCTGGTGCGCTCTGGATTTAGTAGTCAAAAGGCCCATGCAAAGAATAAAAAGTACAGGAACAAACTTACTCATTTATTGGAAATTAACAAGAGAAACTATTATCAGTCACAATTTTTGTCTTGTCGAAATGATTCTGGGAAAATGTGGAAGCTTATTAACTCCCTTATTAGTTCTAAAGAAAAAAGTGTGTGCCCCCCAGAGAAACTATTTGACCCTATCAAATCAACCTACACATGCAATCCAGAAGTCATGTCCAATATATTCAACACCTACTTTGTCTCAACTGGACAGCAATTAGCAAGCAAGATTCCCCCCCAGTTCACTATACATATCCGGTCAAAGTTAATGGCCCTAAAATTCATTTGTGTTGCATGATACTTTTATTGAGGAGGTGAATACGGTAATCAACAACTTGCTAGTATCTAAAAGCAATAGGCAAAATGATATTTCAACTCACATTCTTAAACTGTGCAAGAATTCCTTATTCCCCTTGCTGGTGCACATATTTAATCTTTGAATCATGGAAGGAACTTATCCCCAAACCTTAAAATGCGCTCAAGCGGTGCCCATTTATAAAGGAGTCCAGAGGATTTATGCACCAATTACAGACCCATGTCTCTCCTCTCACCCATAAATAAAATCTTTGAAAAACTTCTCTACAACCGCTTGTTCACCTATCGTGAGCAGAATTATATGTTATTTAGCCTTCAATATGGTTTCAGAAGCGGTCTATCTACTCCCTAGTTACCTACAGCAATCAGACTTCTAATTTACAAACGCAGCATATTCTTCGGCCACAAAGTTAATCATGTGTTGCCGAACGCAACAGCAGCCTACTATTATGGTTGTAATCACACACTGAAAACGATTTTGAATGAAAAGTAGGCTATGAGTTTTGCAGGTAACAGTAGCGCTGCCAGAATGAGACCGAAGAGGCCATGGCCTCCCCCGAAATAAAATTGCCCAGGTCTTTGCTGGTAATTTGTATCAATTTTCAGCTGTTTGAAAATAAACGGAAGTGACAGTCGGACTCAAGACGACGTCAGTTACTGACGACGTCATTGACTGGCCCATCCCGAACAAGATTATTGACTGCGCTACTGCCACGTAATCCTATTATTTTGACTTCGACAATAAGTGGTTCTATGTACAAAATTTAAAATGTGGAAGTAATTATGAACATATACATAAGAAGCTCTCGAGACCCTAGAAAAAAGCAAACAACCCCCCGGTTGATAACCACTGCCCTAAACACCAAACGTTTTGAAAAAGTAGTTCAAGCCAAGCCAAAAGAAATGGTGAGAGCAGAACCAATGAACACTCGCACAACAGGCATAGACACCACTCAACTATGTTCACGTTACTACTAGAAATCAACGTTATAAGTGGGCAAAGGTGGATACAGTTCGAATGGCAAAATAGTCTCAGCAGAGCTTTTGTCATTGATGGCGGAATTGCACTGCCATTTAGCAAATCTGTAAAATCGGATCACAACTAAAAGTTTTGATACGTTCAGAATAATCACATTAAAACAAAAAAAAATTTCTCAGTTCAATCCAGTCCTGTCCGCCAATTTTCAAAAAAATTGCAGTCCGATCCAGTCCTGATCTGACCAAAATTGGCTTCAGTCCTGATCCAGTCCGATCCAGTCCTGATCCGTGCTCATCTCTGCTGGCTAGCTATTTGCAAAGACGACAGCAGTACACTATCATTGATGGCTGTACATCAAATATAACCCAAGGGATCCCTCAGGGCTCATCGCTTGGCCCCTTGTTATTTGCACTTTATATTGATGATTTACCTTTGACAACAAAACTGACTCCTACATTTTTCGCTGATGACACTGTATTATCCACCTCTGGAAGCAATAGCACAGAACTGCAGAACAAAGTTAATGTGGAACTAGGCAAAGTTAATGAATGGCTGCGCTTTAACAAGTTGTCCTTGAATTATTTGAAGACCTCATACATGATTGTAAGTCGTAAAAATAACCAACTTATTGATTTTAATGTAAAAATAAATGACAAAACCATTACTCGAACAAAATGTGTCAAGTATCTTGGGGTTTTCATAGATGATAAGCTTGCTTGGTCTAACCACATAGCCTACCTTGAAAAACAACTTTCTCGCAGTATTGGAATTTTTTATTGAATATGTCAGTGTCTGAGTGATACTGCACTAAAATCACTTTACTTCGGTTTTGTTTATAGTCGTCTACAAATTGCTATTGGTGCTTGGGGTGGCGTTGGCATAACAACCTTAAACCAATTAAATGTATTACACAACAAGATAATTAGAGCAATGACATACAGTTCTTTTAGGACAAAGATAACACCACTATATAAAAAGCTCAACCTTCTTAAGCTGGATGACATTTATGGCCTTGAATTGGGTAAAATCATGCACAAATTTCACTCTGGCAACCTTCCTGACAACTTCAACCTCCTTTTCACCCCTGTAAATCAAGTGCACTGTCATGCAACACGCAGTGCAACTAGGGGTGCATATTTTTGGCAAATGACCCATACCAAATATGGAAAAAGGTCTTTGAAGCATCTTGGCCCTAAGATCTTGGACAATATTGATCCCTCTCTACATGACAGCTCCCCGCTCACATTTTAAAAAACAGTATAGAGATGTACGTATCTCTGCCTATGATGACAGATAGCATGGTGCTGAAACATGGAGTTCTTTATGTCAACTGTAGTCCACTTCTTCAAATCGCACATTTCCCCTTGATCGTATTCCCTCCTCCCATAGCCATCTTTATTCCATACTTTTCTTAACCCTATTGTGCATACTCCCATTATTTGCACAACTAGGTTGTGCCTGCTTACCTAGGTTTTGATTGTTTTGTTTTTGTATTTATGATTTGGTTTTCTTGTTTTGTTGTTTGTTTGTATATTTTTGTGATTTGGTTTTCTTGTTGCTGCTGGTGTTATTTTGTTCTGCAGTAACACCACGTCATTTCCCAGTATTCCCACATATCACTTTTGGTGAACAAAGAAATTCGAAGGCTACATCTCTGCAGGTTGGATTCCATGAGTACCAAGCCAACCATCATCCAAATGCAAAAAAATACACTGCAAACAATTTGTAGAGCTTGCTAGATGCGAAAGGGTTATGACAACCTGGACAGAGTTTCATTTAAGCTGGGTTTATACTTTCTCTGCCACACACAGATCCTTGTGGATCTGAGCAACCCATCCACCGAGAGAGACTGGTTGCGACCCAGCACCCCCTGCGTAACTGTGTTGATCATCTAGCACAGTGCTCTTCAACCTTTTTGTCATCGCGGAACCCCTGATATACTTTCCAGTTTATCATGGAGCCCCATTAACAAAACTTGAAAAAACACGAGTTACTTGTAAAAAAATCAAATATGTCGTTATTAGACACTTCAACAAATAAACAGTTACTACAGAAGTTAAAAATCAAGAAATTTAATGACTTGGTTGTTCTTGCGTTTGTGGAATGTAGCCGCTACATTCAAAATTTGACCATCAGGCAAAAATAACCCGTATCTGATATATGCGCCGTTTCATTTTCTAACTTTGGCATTTGCATTAGGCCTACATTTGGCCCGCTTCGGATTAGGTGCCTCTTTTACATTTACATATGGACTACATTGCTCATTACGGTCCACACCTTCGCTGTTGTTATTATTTCGCATCACATATGAAAATATGCTATCTTGCTTCATCTGGCTTTACTAAACAGTACAAAGTTGCGTTTCACACCCTTCACTTTATTCCCACAAAGGTTTGAACTGAACAGCATCTCTAGCAGGGATGTGGAAGAGGTTATTTCGTCAACCGCTTCCGCTTCCACTTCCACACCTATCGCTTCCGCTTCCAACAGACTCTGGACTCTAACAGAGCCTGGGCTCTATCTCATCTATGAACTTGCTGACAAGCATGACTATCAAAACCAGCAGCTTACAATTTACAAGGGCACATTACTAGTTAAAATGATCGCACAAGTTAGTATCTGTCAGCACGGTACTGCTACTCTGTTCTTACAAAAAACACAACCTGGAAAACTGTCTTCAACACATATCAATACAAACAGCACTTACAACAACCTGACCTTAGCCCAGGGTTTCTTAACATGGGGTGCCTCCCCAAGGGGTGCTGGGGAAGGACACATATGTGGCGGCAAAAGGTAAAAGGAATACGTTTGTCTTTACTTTATCCTTATAGTAACCAGGTGTTAGCCAATGGTAGGGGTGTTGAACT
>Ga0210059_1009191_pt1 | contig 15477 bp, 6 predicted proteins | sample Ectturendosymbi2_FD_188042 | JGI IMG/M metagenome (GOLD analysis project Ga0210059, IMG submission 188042) | Ecteinascidia turbinata endosymbiont from Florida, USA - Sample 2 (SPAdes) (version 2) | ecosystem: Host-associated > Tunicates > Ascidians > Unclassified | place: Key West, Florida... | reverse complement strand
CACCAAAATGTAATTATTTCTTTTTGGTCCATTTGCAGTGTTCCTTGAAATTTTCATGCAAAATCATTCTGTGGTTTTTGCGTTAAGTTGACATCAAACGAGCAAAAAATGTACGAAAACATACACAAACTCCTTTGCATAAGTAATGACGTTTTTGTAACATAGCAAATTCAAGGGGGGGTTTTAACCCCAAAACCCCCCCTTGCGTACGCCCTTGCACACAGAAAAGCAAATGGAAACAAACTGCGCAGTTCATCAAAAAGAGTAGATAACATTATTCGGTGTTCACTTTGTTCTTCTCCAACCCGGGAAAACTTCTAGAAATATTACAGCAAAAACAAGAATGACATGCACTGTGTTGGAAGTCTACTAACGCTTTTATGGAAATATTTATTGAGTTATTAGCAAGCTATCTAATATGAATTTCATCTTGAAGTAAGCAGCGCGTAGCTGTTATTTCAACTATGCTTTGGCGTATGTTCTGCAAAAACTTAGGTGAACAGCATCATTTCGCTTTCTAATACAATTTGAATGCACTGTTCATATATTTGCAATCTTCACAAGTATACCAAAACAGAGATGCAAAATTATTCGCTGAGTAGCAAGAGCTGATTTGTCAAATACGATTCTCAAATAAGCAAATCGCCACAATTTCAACCCAGGTATACAGCGCCAAAGGCAACAGCGTACATGTATATTATGGTCTTGCGTTCGATATGAATGAAAACCGGGGAATTTCTGAAGTTGTGTTCTGCATATTCAATATGGATTAGAAATTTACTTCAGTGCAACCAGCAGCATTTTATATTCGGAATGTGCGCTTTGCAAACTGCACTTCGATTTCAAAGCATCCAATATGACAAGCATAAACGCAAAACATGTTTTGTGTTTTAGCTTTGAGTGATGTCACAGTGTCTGCATACTGGTAGTTGTTCGGCAATTGTGATGATAGATTTCAAACTGTCCCACGCACGTGCGATGATATAGGCGCAACTAACAGGCGTGAATGAGATTAATTTACTACAAATAGCACTAAGATCAGCACAAATAGCAAAATCTCAATGCCGAAAATGTATCTATGTACTGTGATTGCAATGAATGGTGACGAATAGAGAAACAAGTTTGGACATAGCACTTTTTGCTGTATTTTCGCCGTGTGGTGATCTGCAGACACTTTATATATGCAGCCCAATCGTTCCTCAGGATGAACAAAGCGCGACGTCCTTGCAACAAAGGTCGACCCAAATTTCGCACCAGCGACAGCTTTTGAAAATGCCGCCTTCTCGTTTTCTGCACTGGCGCCGTTAGCCATTCCAATTAGGTTCAGTGGATAGCAATTAGTAAGAAGCATTCTGTCTGCGCTCATACCTTACAAAACATTTACAAATATCATGAAAAGTAGAAATATTTGTAAAGATGCTCCTAAAAATGCAATAATGTGTTTGAATATATGTACTTTTTGTTTATATAACTTCTGCTTGTAGCACATTAATTCCGACTAGTTGTAGTAGAAAAGCATCAGTAGGAAATATCGACAAGCTTGCTATCTGCGTCCACATCTTGCGAACCTTCACAAGCCTCTTGAAAAGCGCAGACATTTGAAAAACGATTGAAGGAAAAGTTTGCATATAAAAATGTTGATTGTTTTTACAACTGTTCACTTTGCGCTTGAATTCCAATGCACTTCAGGCGACAAGCATCAGTAAAAAAATTTGCCAAATATTCTCTACTCTTGGCTAGCCTACAGATTGCACTCTTTTTCACATGAACAGTGCAAAATCGAAATATAAGTATCGAACATAGCCCCAAGGATTTGTGAAAATGTGTGTGAATGTAAAACATCTTTTGCGTTTCTTACTGTTGCTTGTTTTCACAGCACATCAACTCCAACTAGTTTTAGGACACAAGCATCAGGAGGGAATATCGACATGCTTGCTGTGTGCGCCCAACCATCGTGGAAGTATAAATCATTGGAAAACAAACAAAGGAAAAGTGTGCACATAAAGAGATTGCTTGTTTTTGCATTCCTAGGTCCTTGCGCTTGATTCCAAAGCAATTCAGGCAGAAACAGGAAGAAAAATCAAGACATATTGCCTGCTATGAGCTAGCCTACGAATTGCACTCTGCGTTCACATGAAGCAAGCGAAGTCATAGTGTAGTTGTTGAAAATAGCTCCTCAGAATTGTGAAAAGGTGTGTGAATCTTAAACATATTTTACTTGTGTAACTGTTGCTTGTTTTCACATCAATTCAAACTGGTTTTAAAAGACAAGCATCAGGAGGGAATATCGACATGCTTGCTGTGTGCGCCCAAGCATAATGAAAGTATAAATAATTGGAAAACACACAAAGGAAAAGTGTGCAGATAAAAAGATAGCTTGTTTGAGCATTCCTTAGTCCTTGAGCTTGAACACCAACGCAATGTAGCCAGCGAATATCAGAAAAATCGCGAAGTATACTCGGGTATAGGATATATATACTTATACTCGTGTATGTGCTTACTCGTTCGAAGTGTTAAAAGCAAGACAGAACCAGCGAACCAAAGTACTGCTATGTTACGCAAGCATAAAATCAATCAACGAACATCCAAGGCGCAACTTATATACTTGGTTATTAGTGTTGCAACCTTTCAGTTAGCGTTGTGTTGAATGTGCGATTCACCACGAACGGGATGTGCGTGAAGAACAACACCATACATATACGTGGCGCGAACAAGCAATAATTGAGTGATCATGGCGTGTGAACTCTATTGTTGCTTGCTGCCACAGTGCGAAGCTTTGCGCATATGCCGCCCGGGATTTCCGGTCGCAACAGATAGGATATCTTATAGAACAACTTCACATCAAGAACTTCTCTACTGAACTACAAAAATACTACTCTATTGTTATCTCATTTGTAAACTTTACTAACGAAACTTCGAGTTATATCTCAACATCGCACTAAATAATGCTTTCTCGAATTTCTACGTACGAAATTCTGTCCTATTCGAATACTTACACAAAATTCGATCTCATTCAAATATCAACACAAGATATTTTGGAGTTGTCCAAATCTCTACCAAAGAGACTTGAAAAAGAGCGCTAACACGCATTGCAACGGAATTTATAGTCAGCTTCATGCACGAGAAAATATCCTTCTTTCGATATTTGGACGTGATATTCCCTCAGTTGCACAACGCCCATATCATTGGAAGTATTGTGATGTCATCTGCAGCATAGAAATATTTAGTATATACAGAAGCGGAGTACAATACTTTGGTGATAAATTACTTCCACATTAAAAGAAATTGGTACAATATGTAAAATACAACAGATAAAAAGCGTAATCAACAAACGAGCTTAGAGTAATTAAGCTGTTCGATAACTTTAGACTGTTTCTAGATTGAAGCAATTCTTTGTCGGTGGAAGTTTCTTCAAGCTTAATCGTTTTCTCCTGCCTTTTAATAGTTGTAGTTGATTCGTCTATCACAGTGATTTTCAAACTTTTTCATGCAGCGACCCATTTTGCAACCAAGTTTAACCTAACGCCTCTATTCCGAAAATTTCCAGTCACGCTTATGAAATGCAATTGTGTTCGCACAATAGAAAATCACAAAGAGTAATAATAACGTACAGTTATTGCCATGTTGAACAAAGACTCATTTATTAAATTCATGCACATGGCAGAATCAGTGAGAGAGACCCGTGCCATATACAAATCACTCCATAGCACAACTCATTGAAAACTAGAATAACTCCCAAGTTAGCTACCGCAATCAGATATCTAATTTGCAAACACAGCACATTCTTTCGTCACAAAGTTATTCGTGCGTTGCCAAACGCAACAGTACTGTAATGGTCATAACTCAAAACTTTATGATCATACTCAAAACCGCACTTAAAAAATTGTGAAAAAGTTGGTTATCATTTTTGCAGGTGATACTATTATTTTGGCAACGACAAACAGTGGTTCCATATACGAAATATAAAAAATAGATGTAATTATTGTGAATAGTTTTATTAGAAGCTCTCGCGATCTCTAGATAAAAAGCAAACGATCCCCGCGGGGTAGCGTCCCCAGGTTGAAAACCACTGGTCTATCAAAAATGTATGTCGAAGTTGCTTTTTTTGGTGATCATAAGATCTGAAAGGCTTTAAGTTCTTTTTCACTTGTGATTCCTTACCCATTTTCTTTCTTGCATTGTATTTGAAATAAGTTCAGGTTTATGTTGGGATATGTATAAAAATGGCCCCAACACCAGTGAGGTTTGTCTTACAGTTTTACAGGACAGAAGATGCGTTTGAAAAGCGAAACTAGTTTCCGTGTGAAATAAACTGTGATTTTTACTTGCTACCTTCTTTGTGGCTTACAACAGTGCAGTCCAACTACAGGCCCATGGGCCGCATGTGGCCCGCCACAGCGTTTTCAGTGGCCCGCTGAAGTTTTCAGGAAAAATCTTCAAGTTGAAATTTGTTGAAAATCGTGTGAGGTTACATTTGTCTCACTGCGTTTCTTGCACTAGATAAAGTGCATTTGCGCAAGAACAAAGAATAATACCTATTCTGTGTACCATTGCTGTTTTTGTTTTATTTATTTTACGATCAAATTAGAAGGTACGGCCCGCCGCTAATCTCCGCTGGGACACCTGTCCCTGTCTGGATAGCAACTGCTTTTTTTCGCTGCCCCGGCATTCGTTGTCTTCAAGAGTACGTCTGGCGCAGTGTAGTCAGTACCGGCCTTGAATTGCTTCTTTTTCTGTTGGGCTTATTTTTTTTTCTGTTGGTCTTTGTCTTCTAAATTTTGGTATGCTAGAACATCGTACATTGTTTTCATATCTAATTTGTCATTTCTTTAGTTTTGTTACTTGCATTGTTTTCAACTGTTTTATGTTAGGCACCGGGCCCTAACACCGCGTAAATCTGTTAAATTGGCTTCATCATCCTTTAAACTTATATGAAAATCTGCAAAATCTGGCAGCACTGTTAAGTGCTTGTGTTAAAAATTTGAAATATTGCTAATGGCTGAACTGATATGCACTTATTGCATACACACAAGCATGAAGAATACCAATAATCTACAAAACAAACAACAATGCACACTGCATAGTAGATCGTTTCTTGAAAGAAACTTAAATACTTGTACAGAACAACAGCTAACCTGATTTGTACAGACGTTATGTTTATTTTCCGAAAACAGCACAGTCTACTGCTTAAGACACTGTACAACAGAGGCCGCCAACATGTTGTCCGCGGGCACCAGGTCACCCGCACAGACCACGTGAATCGCCCACGGGACTGTTCTGACAATAGCATAAACATGACTAGTGTTTCCAATTGCGGGCAAAATTTTAAAACCCGGGTTTCGGGTAGCTGAGAAAAGAAACCCGGGCAAATCCGTTTTTTTCGGGTCTTCAAATGAATGCGAGTTTCAGCGATAACAACTCAATATCATTGTGAAATTACTACTGTTGGTCCCTGCGCAATGTAGTAGCGAATTATTAATTAAGTTAAGCACAGTTTTTCAATGATGTTTATAATGCTGACGCATGACACCCACAGCGCACTTTTTTCATTCAGTTTGCTTCTGAGTTTTGTGACAAATAGTCCCGTGGCTGAAAAATCCCTCTCTGGTTCCACTGATTTGGGGTTGATTGTAATTAAGGCATGGAACAGTTTTTCAGGGTTATTTGACTTTCTTCTTTGTAACCTCAAAAAGATTCATTTCCTTTTTCATAAATTGTGATAGGATCTCTTCCTGTGCCGGTATAGTTTTGTCAGAACTAAACATATCATCTGGTTTAAATAAATCATCGTACGCGGAAATGTCCTCCTATCTCATCAAAACAACGAGCTCTGAAAATTCATTTATCACCAAGCACAAAAAAGCTTCACAAGGAACAAAACAATTTTGTTGTCACCAGTGCAAAAAATGCTTTAGGCGGAAGTCGTATTTCGCTATACACATGAAAATTCATGGTGGAGAAAAAAAATGTTGCCAGGAGTGTGGGAAAAGATTTTCCGATCACAGCAGCCTGACCAGGCACATGCGAACGCACACTGGGGAAAAACCTTATTGTTGCCAGGAGTGTGAAAAAAGATTTTCTGATGCCTCCCAATTGACCATGCACATGCGAACACACACTGGAGAATAACCTTATTGTTGCCAGAAATGTGGAAATAGATTTTCACTTGCAAAAAACTTGACCAGGCACATGCGAACACATACTGGAAAAAAAACTTATTGTTGTCAGAAATGTGGAAAAAGATTTTCACATGCCGCACACTTGACAAGCCACATGCGAACACATACTGGAGAAAAACCTTATTGTTGCCAGACGTGCGGGAAAAAATTTTCTTGTTCCAGCAGCTTGACCAGGCACATGCGAACACATACTGGAGAAAAACCTTATTGTTGCCAGAAGTGTGGAAAAAGATTTTCTCAGTCCAACAGCCTGACTAGACAAATGCGAACACATACTGGAGTGTGGAAAATGATTTTTCGATACCATGACCTTGACCACACATATGCAAACACATATAGTTATTCTGAAAATTTACAAAGTTTGTGATTCTCTTGTAACCCTACTAAATCTGCCTTGGCATTTTGACTCTCACTAAAGTTTCATAGAGAGAACATTGGCAAAAAGTTTTTGTTTTAAGTTCTCAAGAAAGTAGATTATCTCCATTTTAGCTGAGCACGTAGAAAAACCTTACCGTTGCCATAAACTCTCGGTTTGCTTCGAGCTTTCGCGCCATCAGTGGACTGGGCTCTGCTTTCTTTACTTCGCAATGATTCAAACTGGAGTATATTTCTTTCCAATTGAGTAGTCTCCATACAGGTGAAAACTTTGCATCCACCAGCAAGTATTATTAACTGGAAATTGACTTTGCGTCACACTACACCTCCTCTATCCTGGCATCATATAAGTCTGAGAATGGGTATCGATTTAGTAACCATTTAATTTAGGATTTAAATCCGTTGCCAAGTGTGTTGAAAGATATTTTCCCAAGCTGGATCCTTGAACAGTCGTATCGAAACACACACTGGTAAAAATATTCTTTCCTCAGAGCGGAATGCTACCCCAGTGTGGAATACTATTTAAGCGTTCACGAAGCTTGACGGGACATTTAAATATTTTTTTGTAGAATCCAAGTGAAAGAAATGCTTTGAAGTTTATGAAGAAAGCTTTTTTCAATCAATACATGTGCACTTGCAATAAAGAACTTTCCTAATTGCCTTGCTCACTCGGTTTGTTTTTTTGCTTTTAGATGGCGAACAGTGGAAAAAATTGTAAGTGGATAAAAATACGACAACACAATTACCGTCGCTAAGACAATTGTCTGTCTCTACAAAATTAAGTTGCCAATTAATCAACACTTTAATGTGACATTTTAAAATACTTGCGTGTGAAAAGGTTTTGTCCAACAATGTGTATAACCTAATCAACCAACTTCGGACATTTTGTATGGTTATGTGAAATCGGAATATTGCGAATTAGAAACAGTTTCAATTGAAATCAGGTTAAAGGTAATTTAGCTCTGCTTCATGGTAACAGTAGAAGCCTAACAAAAAATTTGGAAAAATTTAAGCAAATTCTCACCAACAGAATATTACTTGATATGATAGAAAAATGGGAAACTAGATTAAGAATTCCGTGAATTGTGGCTTCCGTTTAGAGGAATATTCTATTGAACAACATCAATACCCGATTAACGCTAGTGGTGCAGAGGAGCAACGACGTCAGATGACGCAGGGGCAAGAAGCAAGTTTGGCGCCCCCATGTTCGAACCTGAGGTTTTTTGGAAGTAAATGTACTCTATTGAAGACAGTAGATAAACTAGTTTTGACCATTGCCAAGATTTTAATGAAACAAACTCTAAGCATTATATATGCGGTAACGTTGATAACGATTTATTAAAGTGGCATGAAGACACGCTTGTTGAAGCATACGTAAATATGTTACACAGTTATGGATGTTTTATCTTACCAAATTATCCCACTATAGATTTGACTAGCTCAACTTTGATTGATCTCATCTACACTATATTAGCAATACTTGTGATGATCTTCAAAACTTCATTCTTGTGCAAATCTCTGACCATTATCCATTTTTGTTTCGGTAGGCAAGAATAATTGTAAGTTCTATCACAAAAAATTATGCGTCGTAACTTCCAATGTATCTTGCATCAGAATTGTCCAACGAAAACTCGAAACATTATATCAATGAGAAATCCACTTATTTAACGAATAACACTGTGCTCAGTGGTGGGCCTGGACCCAACTGTGGGCCGTTCAACACTTTTTTATTAGATTGCGCAACACACGCTGTTGTGGGCCATGTTTTCTGCGCTGGTTGCGTGGGATCAAACATAGGCTGCTGTAACAACTTCATAGAAAAGTGATTGTTTGACGTTAGCACGGCATTGATGTTGTCATTACAGGGTTTATCACATTAACATAGAATTGTTTTGTTTCTGATAACTGAACACAACGTGGAATTGGGCCTTAATAAAAGCACAAGCCTTTAATTACGACTGCAAGGGCATGGGCATCTGCAAGAGGGCCAAAACGGTCATTCGTCTCCCCCCTTTGGGAGGTGGGAATAAGAACCAACATCCTCTAGCAAACCTGAAGTCAAGAGCTTAATTCCGATTAAATTGATTTAATTCTTGCATTGACTGTTTATTTTCCGGTATGACACCCATAGTGCACAAGAAACAGGTTCAGTGTCTTGTTGTTGCGCTGTGATGAGTTTGCAGTTCACTCTTGTTCGCTGCTATGCCTGTCTGCAAACGCAGGTTGCGAATTTTGCTTGCAGATTGTTCTACTGTTGGACTTTATTGTGTGACAATAACATCGCAACGAATCTTCACGTGTTCACTTCAAGTTACGGTAACAGGCGTTTTGCCGCATGCGAGTGGTGAACGCAGGTGATGCAGGGAGACAATGAGTTCTGATACCGGTTAGTACGTAGTTTTATACCTACTGTCATGGGCGTCGGAAGGGGAGGGGCTTTTGCCCCCCCGGATTTTGAAATTATTAGCAAAAAAGGTTGTTTTTTCAATTTCGAGGGGTAAAAACCAAATTTCACAACTTTTGGCCCCCCTGGAAAAAAATTTTGGGAAAATCCTCTACTGACCCCCCCTCCTGGAAAAAATCCTTCCGACGCCCATGCCTACTGTGTAACAAGAAGCATGGTGCTTTTGAACAATCCATTGTTAGTGTGAGACTGAACGCTTGCCCGGTGTATGTGGATGAGCGTTCACTGTTAAAAAGGGAGAATTGACAAGCAAGGATTTATTGAAAGGGTGTTTAGTTGCTTAGGACGAAATCTTAGACGTTTGCAGTTCTTATTTCTAAGTGATGCTGGCAAGTCTTGCTGGGTAAAATAAAGACATAATTGTGGTTTTGTTAAAGACGATGGCAATTTGCTTCTTTGTAAAGACGTACCTGCTTGAAAAATCTGCAGATAGTCTGCTTTGTAACTTATCACAATATAACTAGCTATGTGGTGCCAACGAAGTGCATTTTTTGCGAATATTGCCATAAATGGAGCAATGTCTTTTTGTGTAGAAAGGGTAAAGCGCTTTGTGCACGTCCATTTGCACTGCATCGTCAGCAACCTGAAAAATGTAAGCAAAATGTGGACGTTTCCCCCTCGTGGAAGAATTTCTGCTGACGCCCATTGAAAGGGGGCTTGGGGCCATTCTAACGAAAGTTTTCCGATCACTGCTCTACGCAATACTGCTGAACGGAGCTTCAGGAGGTTGAGGCTAATCAAAACGTTTCACAGATCAACTATGACAATGAAAAACTAACACATCTGGCAATAATATCTACTGAAAGTGAACTTGCTAAAACATTAGATATGACTGAGTTGACAAAAACATTTGCATTTTTGAAAACTTGGAAAAAGTCATTTCCTAGCTTGAAACATAGCAAATGCTAAAGTCTGTCAGCTATGTACGTTGTGCTGATGCGGCAGACAATGCTTTCATAAGCATTTGTTAGAAGTAAACCGATGTTTTTGTTTAGATAAACACTGTGTGTTAAATGCAATGTGTTGAATATTGGGGGCCACAACGTCCAGGCTCGGGGGAGGGCCTCGCCGGCCCCTTTTACAATGCAACGACATGGCGTTCTTGCTGCATTGGAAGTGAAAGTAGCGCGAACTGCGAATGTCAGCGTATTGCAACACATATGCGAGACTGCAGCACTCCGACAAGAGCGGTCACACACATCGGGACATTTTTCCCCGTTCTATGGTCCGCAAAATCAACCGTAACTGGTTGTTTCCCAGTTGACCAGAAGGCCCGTCCCGTCGATCCCACTGCAGTGTGATTCCACATTAAGGCGTCTTTAAATACTTCACTTTTCTCAACCTGGGTAGGCTACAGGGTTGCCAGATGCTTGACAGGAAATATGGCAAGTGTTTGTCTAAGTTATGGCAAATTTTTGGCAATACATTTTTGAAAATGGCAACATTTTTGGCAATATGGAGTTTTCATTACAAAATGGCAATTTTTTGGCAATACTAATTTCGTTTCATATTTTTTCCATAGACTACTTTTAAATTTTTAAAGTTTGACAATTAAGACAAGGTCTGTTTCATGGGAATAAAAATGTGTTCTCAATAGGCAAAATATATCCTCTGTTTAGTTAATATCAGTGATTGTCAAAGTGGGCGAAAGGGGAAATTTTAAGGGGCAAAGGAGGTGAATAAACCAAAAGGGGTGATAGTGGGGCAAAACAACACAAAGAGGGTGAAAATGCTTAACCACTAATCAATCATTGAATTAGCTTCAGTAGCCTAAAGCAATTTATCTGTTAAATATTTACTCTGCATCGTCTATGTGCCCGGCTACTGTGTGGATTATTTTGACAAAAATTCTGAACGTAGGCCTACTAATATTAGCGTCATGATACAGTTGCTTTGTTCAGTTATATAATGTAATGGCTTGATTAAAGTATTTCATATTTTCTTGAAATAAAATTCTTACATTTACTAACTTGTTTTTGCTTTATCAGGCTTGGGGTGAAAACGACATTTCGGGAGTGAAAAAAATGGGGGGTTGGAATTAAAAGTTTGAGAAAGACTTGTTTAGATCATAGACCCTGATTCTTGGCTGCAAAATGATTCCTTATGATTCATAGTTAAAAACTCAAAATAATATTTCAGACGTAGTTGAAAACCGAAAGCAGTAAATTCACACTTATGGTTGGTTGTTAAGCAAATGAAACACTACAACGATTACAGCAATAATTCCTCAAGCAGTAAATCATATTCAGACATATTATCTTAGCTGTACTTTCTAACGTGTTGGTATTAATTTGATAAATTTTGTTAATATTAAAAGTCACAATTGGTATTTCAAAAATGGAAAATTTTTGGCTTTAAAAAATATTGCCAAAAAATTGGCAAATTTTTAGGAAAACAGTGATTTTTGGCAATATATGCCCAATTTGGCACCATCTGGCAACCCTACCTGGGTAAGTTTAGCAAGCCCATAATAAATTTCTAAGCGTATTGAAAGGCTAAATTGACACCTAACAGAATGACTAAAAATTCTAAACATACGTCAACCAAGACAAGCCAAAGTAGGTTTTCTCATAATGTCTCAGTTTTTTCGTAGCTCCTCTGGTTCGTACGTTATTGCCAAAAGATAAATCGAAAAATACAAACCAATTTAAAGCCAGGCAGCGCTTCTCACACTACATACTTTACGACCAGACACGACACTGTTTTGTGCCACCCTTTCGCATGATAAGGTATCAGACACGACGGCACAGCGTCGAACCCATGTTCAAAAACCACAACACAAGACCAAGAATTGATTTGGGAATTTCAGTCCACTGAACAGTATCCACCAGTAGCGCCATTACAGTCACACCGAAGACGAAACATCATGGTCAAGCAGGGTTGGCATATTGGCGAGTTTATCGCCACATTCCGGAAATCTGGCGAATTTTGAAAGTGTTTGGCTATAAATATTTTGATTTGGTGATTTGGCAAAATTTTTGGCGATTTTTGAAACTACATACCAGTGGTGTACGGATATGGAAATTTTGCAATCCCGATCCAACCCGAAACTATTTCATCAAGTCCATATACAAACCATGTCCAAAAAGTAAAAATAATGGACTCCAATATCCAATCCAAATCTGAAACCACTCACTCAATTGCACATTAGCCTATAAACTTGGTAGCGTTTAGTTTGCCTCAAGTGGCAAAAGCTGTGGTTATTTTGCCTTTTGTCAGACACGATTGGTTGAAGTGGTCATGTGACAAGGACGATACATAAAAAACAACTGTTAGCGTTTAGGATTAAGGTTACAACTAGCCGAAATTTGTGTAGGGCTACCTGCTGCAATCCATGCAATGTGTTGAGTTCGCGTTGCAATCTCAACATGAAACTTTTTCAGACTTCGGAATACAACCAAGTGACTTCAATGACTGAGAGAATGGGCCAGGAATAAGACCCTGAGGTTTAGTGCCATTTATTGTGGACAAGTGTGAATTGTAGGAACACTGAGGAAAATTAAAGTTTTACAGAAAAAAAGGATTTTCACTAGGATGCATAGAGTTGGAACCAAAGGAAGACTAAGACACTCAGCTCAACCGAAGTGGATATTATGAACAGTTTATATGTGAATGTAGTGGATACAGATTTTGTAAGTGATTTGTGAACTCCACTAAGGAAGAGAGTAACCTAAAACATTATAAAATTAATTTACATCAGCTATCAAAGAAGATTTGTAAGTAAACTTCTCAATTTAAACAGATAAAAACGAAAAGCAGTGCAAAATGATTGCGGACTTCGGCGAAGCGCTGAATGAGGCCATTGGCGTCGCTGTGGAGTCACGCACGATGACGATTTGGGAAGTTTTGACAGTGACGTCACGCGGCGGAGGCCATAAATACGAGCACGATTTCCAGGTTTAGTCAGTCTTCCTCGAGCCACTGCCTGAGTAGTAATGAATCTCGCCACTGCAGGATTTAAGGCCACTGCCTAACCCTCGCCTTAGCCCACTGGCTGAGAAGTTTCCCACTGGAAACTTATTATACAGTCCAAAGGTAGTCTGTTAGACTGAGACGTATTGAATTTATGGCAACGTGGTTTACTCTCTTCCTCCATGAAAGAATTGAACTCGTGTTAGAACCCCTGTGTATATTAAATATTTCTTTACGTGTTTGAGATTAATTGCGCAGTGTTTCAAGTTGTATTAATAAAACCATGAGTGAATAGAAATTTGCCTAATGTTAAACTGAGCGTGAAGTCGAATGACAAAGGGCGGGTTTAATTTTCTTCATTGTAATTTCGGGCGCGCCTTGCAGTGATGCAGTCGAGACCGTAACCTCCGAGACCTGGCTCAAATTTCGAGACGAGACCGAGACTTTGTCATAAACGCCGAGACCGAGACCTGGAAGTTCGAGACCGAGACTCGAGACCTCGCGTTTCTCTAATGGTAATTAAAGATAACTCCTTGAATAATCAATGCAGCAACAAAATATCTGGCACATTGCCAAATATCAAGATAATAAAACTCATCCGAAATTTGTGCAAACGGCCAAATACTGCAAACGTTCATTTTCACTTTCCTCTTAGGAATTTACAACCTCAAACCTGTGGCCTTATTTACAAATTCCATGAAGAAATGCATGGACATTGAAAATGGTGGCAGCATTGAAACAGTGGTTTTCAACCTGGGGGTCGTTTGCTTTTTTTCTAGGGATTGCAAGAGCTTCTGACAAAAATATTCATATTTACTTCTCTATTTTATATTTCTTATGGAACTACTTTTTGTCGTAGCCACAATAATAGGATCACCTGGCAAAAATTATAGCCTACTTTTTCATTCAAAATTGTTTTAAGTGTGATTATGACCACCACAGTACAGAATACTGTTGCGTTTGGCAACGCACGAATGACTTTGTGACGTAAGAATGTGATATGTTTGTAAATTAGATATCTGATTACGGCAGCTAAGGGAGTTTTTAATCTAGTATTCAGTGAGCTGTGCTGTGGAGTGATTTGTGTACAGCACGGGTCTCTCTCACTGATGCTGCCATATGCATGAATTTAACAAATGAGTCTTGGTTCAACACAGTGATATCGTTGGTTATTTTATAGTCATTGTGATTTTCTATTGTGCAAACAAAAGTGCATTCCATATGTCTGACTGGAAATTTTCGGAAAGGGGTCGTTAGCTTAAATTGGGTTGCAAAATGGGTCGCTGCATGAAAAAGCTAGTTGAAAACCACAGGTTTAGAGGTTCTACGCATTTTCACTCGAAAAATGTTGGTGAGCCAATTGAATATTCGAGGTGTTTGCCGTTGCCATGCTTCAATAAATTTGTTTTGACTCAGAAAAATTTTAATTGTTTTGTTGGATACAAAACAATACAAGCCCTTCTGCGTAAGGACAGGAGGTGATGCCCTGGTGAAGGTCCCATGTTCTGGTCTCCTACCTAGTATTGAAGTAGGCCTATGTTATTTGAGAAAGTGGAGAAGAGGCCAATCATTACTTTTTATTTTAAAACAAGCACAGTCGATGTAGGCGAGTGTATACAGCCACAGCAGCACTGGTCAAAACAGCACAGTAAAGTGGTAACTCCGCAGGAAAGGTTGCTTTCCATGATTCAATTTTTTTCCAAGGTGTTTCGTCGTTTATATCATTTGCCAATGAAATAACAAACTTTTAAAGTTTTTTACTATTTACCACTTACCTGTTTCACTACATTCTTTTTATTTTAACACTGGGCATCTGCACTGACACTCAAATGTATTCGCCACATATTTCTTGTATTTTGGCTAACAAAGCTTTGCAATTTTTTGTAGCGTTACCTACACCTTTCCTAATTACTTTTCTCCTCACACGACAAATAATTGAGTGAGAATTCTCCAAAGATTTAGAATGAAGAGGTGATAAATTTAGAGGTTTAAAAAACTAAAGCACTACTTTGAAATTCAAAACGCAAAATTGTAACTAATTTTTCATCCATCCAAACGTGCTCACTCTATCGAAAACAAGTTTTTGAAATGTTGCTCGTGATTCTGCTGTTGACGCAAAGAAAAAAAATATTTAGGCCTATTAGAGCAATAGACTTTGGCACAAATTAGGTTTACACTTTGAACCAGCAAGGTAATATCCCACCGCATGTTCTACTGCAGTGGCGTAGCGATGTTGATGTCGCCCAAGGCGACCATAACAATGCTTCCTTTTTCCACTCCTCACGCTTGCTTACAACAATAGAAAATGAGAGAAAATCATGTATCGTGCTTATTAGTAAAAATAAGGAATAATAAAGCATCTTAAACATCACAATCAAATACTCAGATACTGAAAATGATCTTGCTTTCAATTCTCGATTATGGATCGTGCTTTGTCTACTTGTTAGCCACCCTTCTCGTCATTACTTTTCCTAGTTTTTTGCCTTTTTACATTTGCACGAATGTATGGCTAAATAAATAGTATAGCTGGCATATGCTAGGCAGTGG
>Ga0210059_1009190_pt1 | contig 15477 bp, 7 predicted proteins | sample Ectturendosymbi2_FD_188042 | JGI IMG/M metagenome (GOLD analysis project Ga0210059, IMG submission 188042) | Ecteinascidia turbinata endosymbiont from Florida, USA - Sample 2 (SPAdes) (version 2) | ecosystem: Host-associated > Tunicates > Ascidians > Unclassified | place: Key West, Florida... | reverse complement strand
TTGATTCAGTTGCGGCCGTAGGTGATTTCTGCAATTTATATTTTTTACAGTCGAGGCGCCTCGCGCTCATAGCGGGAGTGCCAGCAAGACAGCGTCGACGCCGCGGAGAGTGCGCTCGACGCGGACAGATGTCAAATTCATCCGCGACCGACCGGCCGGCCGCTCACTCATATCACTGGTGCTTGCCGATGGTGAAGTGAAACATGAAGTCGTGTCTGTCGCGACAGGTCGCGCCGCACACGTTGCACTGATAAGGGCTGGACACGGAGTGGCAACCCATGTGCAGGCCGTACATGATATTGTCCGGGAACACTATCTCGCAGTGCTTGCACTTCCACTTCTCGCCGTTCGACCGATCCGGCGCGTCCGACTCCGAATGCACGCGGACGACCACGGGAACGGCGGAATCCGTCGTTCGATAGCTGTCCTGGGAAGAACGCCGCCAGCCGGTCGCGGCGGCGGAGTTGGGGGGGGAGCCGACGACGTTGTGTATCGCGCTGTTCGCGAGCGTGCTCGGCAGTTCCGATTCGTCTTTCACGGTCGTCGGAAGGCTTTCGGGCGACGAGGAGGGCATGTGATCGGGCGACTTCAGAAAAATGTCGTCGCCTTTCTCGCCACCGCTCGCGTTGATGCCGCCGTCGAGCAGGCTGCGGTCGACGAAGCTGGTCAGAGACGCAGAGGCGGAGGTCTGGTTGAGCTGGGACCACGGCATGCGGCCGGAAGGCGCCGCTTCGAACGAGCCGGCGGGCGTCTGAAAAACGGGCGACATCGCGCTTTGGAAGTTTGGTGTACTTAGCGGGGGAGCGGCGGCTGCAACTGGCAGGGTCTGCGAGAGGGAAATGCCCTGGTCGACGAATTGGCTGACCTGGTCGTAGTCGATGTGAGACCCGGGCACCATCGTCGGCAGCTTCATTAAATGTCTGCCGCGCGTCGAACGCTTCATCGGCAACCTGTGCATTCGGAATTTGTGCTGTTGCATGTTGCGCTGGTCGGCGGTCCTGCAAAGCGACGGCGATTTATTACAAATGGACCCGGCTCAGTACAAAAAGCGGTTTCTAAACTGATCTGGCTGCGTACGAAAAGCGAGTTCTATTTTGAGCGCTGCACACTTGCAGGTATTCGAAGCAGACCCACGAAGCAAGCGCACCAACACCGTTTTCAGTACGCGCCTAATTACATCGCAAGCATTAGTTTTGCTTCAATGAAAACTAACGCATTCAGGGTCTTCCGGCGTATGCACAAAGATCCAAAGAAAAATTTTCCCGCGAGTTTTTTTTGCGGGCTGTTATGAAACTACACTTCTTAACAAGCAAGCAGCTACCTTATCCCGAGCTATCAGAGGCAATGCCTGAACGTTTTTCACAAACATGGGAAATTTTCAAAACGCAATTACACCGACATTAAGCAACTTCGAATGGCAAAGCCAACATTTCCATTACAACAGGCAAGGTTTATGCATTTTTTCGAGTCAACCGCTTTTGGGCTGAACTTTTAGCGTTTAAAATCAAAAACAATATTTTGCATTTCATTAATATTCCAGGATTTTGGGGAATTACAATTACAAGATGGGCAAGGCTTGCGAGCCAAGTATAAGATCAACACAGGATTTATCCCTTAATATTAGGCTGGATACTTATTTTCTTGAAAAAGTCAAGAACAGCGGGGCTGAAGGGAAACGTATGGCACTGTTCATATAAGATTTAAACTACAGTCATACACAGATTAATCACCGCATCTTCAAACCACTGAACTTGGGCCAACACAAACAAACATGACATCGTTGACACTCCGCTATCCACCTGTTCTAATGGCCCGGTGAAACAGCTTTTGAAGGAAAATGAAGGAAATTAAAAACTTTTTGTGGTTGATACGAAAAAAAACGTTGAAACGTTTCTCAGTGATGTTTTTGATGAGCATTTTGGCTAAACTTAAGCCTGCAGCTTAACTCGAATTCGCTTAAGCATTAAATACACGTTTTTTCTAATCTATTTTCATCAAAGAAAAATCGCCATGCTAACACGCATACGGAATCGTCAATCTGAAACACATTTTCGAAAAAATCCAGCTTAAAAGAAAATAAATTGAAGAAAACTCATAAGAACTTTCCGCTACTGATTGTAACTTATTATTTCAAAAATGAAAATTTCTCGATAAAACTTCTTCATTCATGCATTTTTACACCCGTAAATCCTCTCGAAGCGATCGTCGGGACAGCATCCTAACAGTAAATAACAGTTCACCAACGTACAACCAAGCAAGGTCAGAGATAAATAATCATGCCACCTTATCCTCTCCTGTAGATGTAACCAGCAGACCTTCCCTTATCAAACATCTTTGAGTATTCCGGCCACATGGCCGAACCGTAGCAGCTGGGATCTCATTACTCGGAGGTGCAGATCAACGTTTACGGATTTACGAAATTTCGCAGTTCAGCGCATCTTGCCGCGAAGTGTCACGTGACGAAGTCTTCGAAAAAAATCCTATCTCTGCTGCTTGTACTTCTGATGCAATTCTTTCAGTCATTGCTTGGGATTCATGACCTCAGATGAGGATCCGGAGCAAAGACCGATTTCAAATCTGATAGCTTGACAGTGTTTATTATGCTCTCATTTCGCGGCCACGAAACGTTGAAGTTCACGCATCACTGCGTTAGCTTTTCAGCTCTGAACGTTAATCTCTTTGTTCTGTTTTCCGTCGCTCGTGAATGTCACTCCAAGGCACTTGAACTTTTTCACCTGTTGCCATATTTTTATCGCTCGCTCCCAATTACGCTGACTTGGCTTTCCCGAGAGGCGCAATACGTCGTTTTTTCTGAAGTGTTACGGTAACTTTCATATACCGGCTTGATTTCACGCAACTGGAAACCGATCATATCCCTCCGTACTGAAGGTACTCTGTTGTGACCCCGCAGTTTCCAGCAGTGAAACACTTGCCAGCAAGGCTGTGACTCCCGATCCAATTGATGCAATCTTTTAAGAAGATTGACCCTTGTCGCAGTCCGACAATAACGGCGAACAGTTTTGAATCAATCCTGTTCAATCAAACATCTCAACCTGCCTGAAAAACTGGAAAGAAATCGCGCAGGAGTACAGTGCTAAATAAAAAATGTGGGGACACAACCAAACACCAGCCAATTTCAAGTAAAACATGTGTGTGAACACGAAAAAAGGAAGTGTGGGAACGCACCAAAATTTAGTCATTATCAGTATTTACACAATTATGCTAAGGTGCTTCGCAAGAGACAGCTTGTCATTTGTTCATTTATGCGACGTCTGGAGCTGCACACAGGAAATCTGGGTAAAAATACACATATTCAAGTCAGGTTACTATGAAAAAAGTATGGGAACGCGATCCCGCACGTAAAAACAAGTGTGGGAACGCTATTCCCACGCTTTCCCGCCCACTGCACCCCTGAAAATAGTTGAGTTTAACTCTCGTCACTTTCCAATTTTTGCCTTCCAAGGACTCTTCGAGAAGCTGACCTGACTTCATACATGCACTTTCTCATGATTATGTAGTTTCATAAACATACATTGACAAATGACGGTGAAGTTAAACGGAAGTAAAAATGGAGCTTAGTTAAATGTGTATCGCAATTGAAAGCAACTGGTTGCTATGTACAACAAACGGTTGGGTACTTAAGCTGTAAATTCACTGTTTGCAGATGAACAACACATCGCTCGAAATTAACAAGGTCAGTGACTATTAAAGAAGGGAAAATGATAAATATTTTAATAGAGCTTTAGCAAGTATTACACGTTGGCACTGCCAATTTATTCTAGACTTGGTTAGTTCTGATAAATTAATTTTCAAGTGCCATACAACGGCTAAGTACTGAATAATCAAAACCACTTCAATCGTTCACAAAAACGTAGTTGGTTGAGTACAGACAGATTGATGAAGTTCTGTTCACCAAAAATTTTGCCATGTAGCTGACATTTTTAAAGTTCGAATCATTTCACCTTTAGTCATGGTACTGACTCACGCTTTAACAATGCCAAGCACAGGCGATGTGAAATCTGTTGCACTGCAACAGTATTATGTGCAACTGAAGCAGAATGTCCATTAAAGTGTATTCACTTTTTATTATTAATATATCATTTGGTGTGTTAAAAGCATTGCATACAATTGCTGGACTCTTGGTAAACCATTTACAACAAAAACATTTGATTTTTATAGATGTTTGAGGAAGAAATGTGGCCTGGAGCGAACCCTGGCAACATGCTGTATCTCCTAAGTAGAAATCTTACATTCAGCATAGTACAGTAGTTGATTCATGCAAATCCAGTCTAGTCAGTTTGCTGGCTTGACAGTGGTGCTGATTCTAGCATAAATATAAAAATGTTGCAAGTTCTATCTATCTCTTGCTCATGGTAGCCAGCAATCTTTGTCTTGGGTTTGAATAAGGATCTTTGCCTGAGATGATTTTATGCTATGTTTCCTTCCCTCCCAGGTTTTCTTTTTCCTGCAAAAATGGCGGTTGGCTGCATATATGCAGATGTATTTTTTAACTAACGTGAAAAGAAAGTTTAAAAAAATTTTTATTGTCCTATCCTTAACAAGTACACACTGCTAGCAAGAAATTAAAGTGAATTTTAAAGCATATTTTGGCACAACCAGAAAAACACAACACAATGTCAAAATACAGAACAGATTTTTCTAAAAATACAGGCAACAAGATGCAAAAAAGAAGTGCAACAACAAGGTTTGCCTTGAAAAACAAACGCTTCCGATCAACTCAATTTTCTATGCGACCAAACTACCAACAAACCCAATAGATTCAGCAGAAACACCGATGTCAACACTCAGTACACAACGCACATTTATTAGGAGAGGTGCTTTCACTGCACCACCGCATTTTTATGATTATGAACAGGTGAAATTAATCCTACATGTGGAAATTTTCCGATTTTCCCAGAAGTAAATCAATCACTGAAAATTCAGTATTTGAGTTCTGTGGCTTTTATAATTTTTCATAAATTAACTCCTACTACCTGGGCATTTCTTTGTTTTTTTGTTATAATTCTATATTATCTTGCCTTTCATTTATTTTCATACCTGCTTTTCCTCCGTAGAGGGTCACAGGGAATATTAACTTGCCCTTTTCTAAACGTACTATGAAAAAATCAACAAGAAACATCAACCCCCTCTGGAAATTCATAAATTCATTCAATTCAATGTTCATTTCCACACAATACAAGAATACCTTGTTAAAGAATGCTGAGTCTTAAAATCAACTTACAGTAGATGCCCAGAGCAAACATTTGAGGTAATTTAGTATTATTAATTTTTTACTGTTTCTTTTTTTGTCTGCAGCAGAACACAGGAAAAATGCATGCCTCTGCAATTGTGAGTAACCCAAAAACTTGACCACATGGGTACGTCAAATGCCATGAAAATAAGCAAGTGAATTGAACTTGCAAGCCAAATTATGGCATAAAACACTAGGAAATTGCAGGTGACAACATTGTGGAACAAACAGGCAAGACAACTCATTACGAAAGCTGACATCTGTAAAAACAAAGCAATTAAACTTGAAAACTAACACATTTTCGTAGATGCCACAGTATTTATTACAAAGATAGTGATATTTTAACTACACACTAACAAAACAAGCATGAACCTCTAACTAAACCAAACTATTAGCAGAAAAGACTTGCATAAAGAGAACCTTTAAAAATATGAAAATTTAGTGTGATGTACCTGTAACCACACATATTGCAGCTAATAGGTTTAACTGCAGAATGTGTGAGGATATGGTGCTTCAAATGATGCTTAAGCTTGAAGTGTTTTCCACAAAGAGGACACTGAAATGGTCGCTCATCTAAAAACAAATGCTTGAATCAACAACCTTAATTAAGGGTACACCATGACATAGCCCTATATCTTACAAGACGTGAACTACAAATCAGGATCTTGACCAATCCTAAAATGTTAGCACACCAGCTCACTTGTATGAGTACGTTGATGAATTAATAAGCTGCTTTTCCAGGTTGTTGTAAACTTGCACTTCTTGCATGCATAAACAGTCTTTGCAAAACTTGACTCATCCATTGAACCAACAGAAAGCATATTACTTTCTGATGAAGTGCTGGCAGCTAAAGTGCTAGTAGCAGAAGTTGCAGTAACTCCAGCACTGCTTGATACATTTCCTTCAGACAGATCCATACTCTGTGAACTACCAAGCAACAATCAAGCAGTCACTCTTTCCAATATATCCCTATGCTACATAAAAATGGCATCAAAAGAAGGTATTAAACAGAACCATCATGATAGTACATTTCAGGTACGCAACAATTCATGGTCTGCCATCTGCATAATTTACCAAACAATGTTTGATCTCTATGTCTGGCAATAAACAATACACATAAGCAACAATATGACTTTGGATCTCACCACAGGCAGTATGCCTGTTATCATAGAACAAGCACTATAAATAAGTGAGAAACTCAGTTATGCTAAAATTGTCTGGAAAAATTAGTCACTGGCTTACTTGCTTTGGGTGCCAAAACAGTAGATGCCAAAACAGTAGACAATTATAAACTTTCAGATAAGTATAAAAAGCAATGTAACAGATCAAACTATTTTATCCAGACAGTCTAAAAATCACCTTACAGCATTCTTGATTTCATCATCACGACCTGAACCGTAGTTGTGATCTCAATTTTCAGCTCAGCCTCAAATTTTTGTTGCTGTGATCTGCATGTCTAGTTTGGTGGTATTTAATGAGATGAACTGTCTTTTACATCTTTCTTTGTCACAACACAATGCTTACGAATTTTTTTGTTCACATAGTCTGGTACAACCATTGAAAGACAAAGGCAAGGGCATTATTAATCAGTTTATTCTTAACACAACAAACAGGTTACCAATTCTGTTAATAATACCTCACAAAAAGAGATTCCTAGGACTTTTATCACATTGTTTCAGCTATATGATAAATGAAACGTATATAAATATATATATTTGAAATCCTGGCCAATAGCAAACAATGTTGTTTTTAATAAAGACATTGAGTAAATTTCTCTGCTTTGGTACAAGGAAAAATTTCATCTGGTTAAACCACAACAACCACCTAAAATCATATCAATTGCACTTGCATAGGTATTATGACCAGGTTGCACTTGAATAATATAATGTAACAATCAAGTTAATAACGTACAGCTGTGTGCTGACAAGGTGGTAAATACTCCACCTTGCTTATCCCACTAAAACTTGCTGAATGGCTGAGAGAAGCAGTTTAGTGTATAAGTGTATGCTTCCAAGCTGACATCAGGTTAGGCAAGCAACAAATATACTTTAAGCATAATCTGACTTGTGGTGGCAATGGTCTGTGATCAAATGATGCTCCCTTCAGACCTCGTTTGTCCGAACTCTGATTAACCGGAATCCCTGCTATCTGACACAAAACTGCTAGGAACGGATTTCTCCGAATGCATTTCACCCCTTTAATCCGGAAACCTCACTGTCCAACTCCGACATGGAAATTTAAGAACAAATATGTCAAATCAATAGAAAAAAACGTGAAACTGCATTACGCCAACTGTTACTTAGTTGTTTATTTAATCATAATGAAAGTGTGAAAAGTCAATTTTGTACACACAATGAATGCAACAGTGGCAAAACTTGTAGTATGCAGTTAGGTCTCTTGTACAGTTCTTCTTCACATTTAATTTCATTCTAAATACATACTAGCTTGAAACGTATATGGATCTGCTAATAAACAAAAAAAACGTGTTTGATTTAGTCATGTTCCAAATGCAGTCTACATATTTACTTAAATTTGGCAGTTTGTCTGAGTCTACAGTTTTCTTCTGTTCCCCTTAGGGTGTCTGCTCAGGCAAGTTCTACTGTACTGAGTGCACATCGTCACCTTTGTTTACATTGTTGGAATTTGCTCCTGAAAGAATTTCGCTCTTTATACTTGCAATTCTGATTAACCAGATACCTTGCTAAACCAACATTATTTGACCAAACCAAGTATTCCAGATAAATGAGGTCTGATTGTACTGCTGAGCAACTACACACTACCTAGGGTGAGCAACTACACCCTACCTGACGATTCAGGACGTTGAGACAATAGAATGGCTGCTCAACATCTGTCCCAAGATTTAGTGCAGTCAAGCAGTGGACAGTAACAACTCACTCAAATGACGAAGTGGCAAATGCATGGTGAATCTCTGCCTCACACAAAGCAGAATTGTTTCAGATATTTCCACACTAAATTTTCTAATGAAGGGGTTTTAGTAGCCTCCCCAACTATTCCCAGAGACTGTATTTGCTAGAATTTATCATTTTTTGTAGAATATTCTGCTGTGCACAATCATTGAAAATTTCTAATAACCTGTTTTGCATCATAGAAATAATAGATAGACAAGCCTGTTTGCATCATAGCTTTCCCAAAATGGATGTGCGCAAATAATTTTTTTGATGTTTTTATTTAAAAAAACAATTTTTTTTTGTTCATAATATTTTTTTTAATCCTTCCCTGAAGAAGCAATTAATTAATCAAAAAACTTTTGCCACTATAAGTAAATTTAGATGGTATAGGGTTGACTTGAGTTGTGATAAAGTTACGTGTGAAAAAATTTCATTCAATGTTTGAATTCCACTAGATCAGTGGTTCTTAAACTGGGTTTGATCAAATCCCTAGGGTTCAACGGAGCGGTTTCAGGGGTTTGACGAAGGTCATCTGAAACTTGTAACCCATTTTTACTTTCTGTTATGTTGGGCAAAAATGGGGTTCGAGAAAGTTTGGAAAACTATGTGAGGGTTCAGTGTGTTTGTAAAGTTTAACACTTTGGCGCCCGGCCAAAAAAAGGGTTTTTGAAAAAAAACACCAAAACGCACGTGGCTTTGCGTGGGCATTTCTCCGCTCCCATAAGGGTTATGGACCTGGTCGAAGTATCAAAAGACGCGGTAAGTCTTCTAGTCTGCACTCGAAATAAAATTTGTTTGGGGGGTGCGGATTTTTTGTGAGTGACGTCATAAGTGGAAGACTTTCAGGCCACCTTGGCCCACTTTACCTGGCCCTGGGCGCCAACCGATAGATGGTAGTATTTCGCTGAAGTTCTTATTGGAAACTAGGCTACAATCCAAAAAAATTCTAACATTCCTATGTATTTTGTGTTATTTCAATTTGCTAAGTGAGTTCAACATACATTGTAATGTCTTTTAACTACTGGCTTGAGTCATACAAAAATATTAGAATCAGCATCAATTATTATCAGCAGTGAAAAATGAAAATGAGTGTCACCATCCACCCAAAGAGTCATATCAGTCAAGCTTTAATAATTTTTTGAAGAACTTAACACCCCTGCTGCCCACACTTTTAACTTTTTATGTCGATAAGCACATCTCTTCATATCTTGGAAGTCAGTTATTCAAGTGTTGAGAAAATGAACTTTATTTCCAATCAACACCAGAACAGCAGGATACACTTCAACTTGATACTGTGTGTTTGTGGTGACTGACTATACAGCAAGACCTGTGTGTACTGTGGAAAACAACAGCATGAAAAACAGCCATTGCTGATCTTGACAAGGTCCTGTGCTTTTCAGATATTGATTCTGTTCTCTAATTCTGTTTCAACCACATATCTTCTTCCTGCATATTTAATAGCTTGCAGTCAGCAATGAGCAAAAACTCACTCAGCAAGAGACATTTTCATAACAGTAGTAATACAGTAATGTAATACAATTAGTCAAATAGTTGCACAGAAAACATCACTCAGTATGAAAGTTATTTGTTTGTCATTTACTTCCAGCAAAACTATAAACTATTAACCATCTACTATTACTAAATCCATTGCCACCAACCTCACAAACAGGGCTGTAATTTGGTTTATTCAAAACCAACACAAGAAATCACAATAAAACATAGGAAGGCACATCACAATATGGTTTTTTAAAAAAAATGGCACATGCAGGCCAGCTATGGATTTTTTGATGGCTTCGACTTGATTCATCACATGAAAATTTCCATTGCTGGGTAAATTACAACTAGTTATTGCATGCTCTCACTACATTGCATTTGATAGTCAAAAGGTAATGACTCAATAACCTTCTGTTTTTTTGGCGCCCTGGCACTTTTGCTATGGCTTCTTTTTAATGTATTAAATTCCCAAGTATTGCCAAATAAACTCAACTCAACTGACAGGCATTGGCTTTTGTTGATATGCATATGACAAATCATCTTGTCTTCACATTCAATGTGTATGTTTTTATTTGTAAATATTTGAATTAGTTACTTTGTGTTATAAGTCAAAGTAATTCAGGGTTTTATACAAGCTTTTACTCCGAACACCATTTAGATTTGTGTTTATTTGACAGCTGCAGTTCAGCTCAGTTGCTCTCTACCAGAAAGAAAACACAATGCAAACTAATTTTTCAGAATGTTGTATGTATGGTTGAGTGGTGTTGTTTTAATTGAGCTCCACAAAAAATCTTATGATTGTATGTCATCAGTGAGGTCCTAAAATGTTGTGATTCAGATATCATCAATAACATCATACTCCTGACATCATCAATCATATGTCGTCATGTTTTGAAAGTCATACTGAACAAGTAACTAAGAAAAAGTTTTGTTCTAATTGCAATATACGTGAAGTACTAGAGTTGATTGAAGTATCTACCCAAAATTATAAAATTTAATTATGCGGTGTGTGGTTGACCAGCAAAATTAGAATATGCTCTTAACTGATTTGAAAAAAGATATGGCATATAACCTTGCTGTCAAAATTTCATATATATATATTTATACAAGGTTAATTGGATGGAATAAACCAATTAATGTTGCAACTTTAACCAAGCCAAAATAATTAAAATCAATGCTGTAAAATAATACCACAAGCAACCAATCAACGAACAAAAAGTCATAGTTATTACCAGTACTCTGCCACACACATGCAATTGAGAACAGGAGCAACATAGATTCAGAAAAAGATAAACAATCAGTTTCTATGCTTGATGCACACATATACACACTTTTGAAAAATAGATGTAGTTTATTTTCAAACATATATATATCACTTTTTTTATATCACACTAAATTTTAAGGATTGATGGTTAGTTGGGCTCCTAATCTTACTAGTTGTTTGTTATAAATGCTTAAATTCTGCTGCATATATTAAAGACTTTATGATCAGTCAGGTTCTTAATGTTATTAATGGCCTAAATTCTTGGTTCATTATGCACTCCTGCACAATTTTCAAGTTTTCCCATTCTCTTATAGCTTCTGCCTTGCTAATTTAAGGATAGATACACTTTTGTCAAGATCACCACTTGGTGATGGCAAATGTGTAATTGTAAACCGAAGGGGGCACATTTGTGAGAAAAACTGTACATTATTTCAAAGCATCAACACAACACTGCATGGCTCTAAGCATTACCAACAAACAAACATTTCAAATAACCTTATGAGTGCAACTGCAAGTATTTGTAAAAGTTTTTTGTGAAGAAGTAAAGTGAGTTGGTGCTGTTGCAGGATGAACCTTCTGCAGAACTAACAATTGCAATTTTCAGACACAGCATTTGAAACAGGTAAAAAATCTAAGTAAACTAAGTTATGAGTATAGTTGACACAGTTCTTTTATGTGCAGTAATGATTTACTTTTCTTCTAAAAAATTCAGTTGGTATCCACCATAAAATGTATTTAATTAACCAACTAACCTACATCATGTAGTATACTATACAGGTCAATGTCACAAAAGAACAATTTTGCACATCAAACCATTACCCAATAAAGCAACATACCACCAACACAAAAGTATAGAATGCAGTCACGTTTACATCCATAAAACAAGCAAATGCATCAGATGGAACTAATACAGAAATAAAAGCGCAAATGTTAAATCAAATATATAACAAACATCAACATAACATAGATGATGGTGGGCAAGCAATGGGTGAAGAGTTGAGGTATGTACAGATGAGCAGGTGAAGCAACAAGCAGACATATAGATAGGTGAAGGAAGTGAGCAACAATAAAGATTATGAGGCAGAGAGCAATGCAATAAACACATTTCATAACAAAATAATGTAGCAAGGGCAGAAAGCAACGTAGTATATGATGACTTAGAACAGGGGTGACGAACCTATTTGCTATCGCGGGCCACTTTGTCAGTCACCGCTGAGTAAGTGGGCTGCACAACTTTTTTTTCATATTATAAAACCTGTTAAAAACGACAAAAATTGTTCATCAACAGAAACAGCAGGTCAAAGAAAGTTCAAGACTGCTGGTCTCACCTGAATGCTTCACGGGCTGCACGAAATTCTTTTGCGGGCCGCATGTTCGTTACCTCTGACTTAGAACAAGGCTGCCCAACCCGCGACCCCCAAGGTTGTTTTAAGTGGCCAACGATGTAATAAGTTCGTAAGCAGACTTTTTAAATTTTTAGCATTTTTTTATAGGCTCAAGTATATTTGCGATCAAAACACACCAGAATTATACCTGTTGTTTCTGTTATGGGCCTAATACCCAAAAATTGTATAACGAACGCTTTGAAAATATGTCAATTTTTTAGATTTGGTTTACATCCATTCAAGCTGGCAGCACTACATGCAACTATGGGAATCATTATCACCTCATGTTATCACATAAAACTTATTAAAATCAAGGGATCTGTTACATCGCAATAGCTTATTGTTACATCACAAAACGTTCGTGGCCTGCAATAAATAATTTTCCTAATATGAAAGTGGCCCGCAACACTAAAAAGGTTGGGCAGGCCTGACTTAGCATCTTAGATCTAGCAGTATGAGATGACTTAGAATCTTAGATTATCTAGGTCAGGGGTGTCAAACTCATTTTCACTCACTGAGGGCCATATCAGCATTACGGTTTCCCTCAAACGGCCAGTTGTAATGGAATTAACCACAATCATCTACGCTACGCTAATGCTTAAAGAGCATCTCTGTGACATAATAATGGTTAACCGTTATGTTGCAGTGAAAGGAGCCTTAAAACTGAATAATTTTTTTAATTAACAGAGACGTTCGGTCAGCAAGACAACTAAAATAGCGAAGTTATAACATGGCAAAGAAGGTCATTCGCCTTGGTGAACAGGTATAAACCACCACAGTTGCAAAACATAAGCAGGCTGAGGCTTAAAATTTAAGCTTCGCGGGCCACCAGGGTTTGACACATGTGACCCAGGTACATTATATGCTACCAGCTTGTCACATGCAAAAGATGCAGTAGTATGACCCAAACCAGACACACACGCTACTTTTTTCACATTGATTAACTTAAGGCAGATATGTTGAACATGAAAGACATTTTTGCTTAAACCAGCACCACCACAATTGTGCTTCACTCCAAGTCCAAGTTTTAACATTGTCTTCTTGGATTTTCAAAGAAATGCCAAAAGAATCTTGAGGATTTTTATTAAAAAAAACATTTTTTCTTATTAATTCTAGGTTGAGCATTATCAAACTGCAGTAAAGTAACTGAGTATATTTTGCTGCTTGATGAAACACTGCGTCTGCAGTGGAACCTCTCCAGGTTGGCTAGCCTAAAATAAAGGTCGATGGAGCGTGAATAACTTATCATCGCACAAAAATGGTTTAGCAGCATTTTTCTAACTACCTTTCTATTGCCACACTGCTACAGACCTGCGCCACGATTTTCGTGAAGACCTTGCTGCTAAGGGTTCGTTTTCGTGACATGCAACTCCTCCAAAGTCCAAACCCGCCTTCCAGCATGAAATGTTGGTTGCGTAGCTTATGGGCAAAGGTGTCATGTCACTGTCAGTGGCAGTTGCGTATCGTGATGCGTAGGCCTCGTCTCTGGACTTCGGCCTTCCTTTTCTCGCTTCTTGCTACCAGTGTTTGTTTTTCTTTTTATATTTTGTTTCTGCTCCTGTAGATTTGCAAAGCTATGACGTCATCAACGTTGTGGCCGTCAAAATGTGCCGAACGAGCTTCTTCGTGCTGTAGTAAAAGAGCAGCTAGAAGTCGAACAGCTGCAACAAGATGATAATTTTTGCCAGTCTCTTTGCAATTGGTGATGAGGCATTACTTTATTTTGTTGTGTAAACAACGTCACCGAACTACGGTCTATGATCACGTGCAAAAGATCGGATGTGTGAAATGTGCTGCACATCAATCGCAGTGCGACAAACATTGCGCAGCATCGGCGCGGCGTAGGGCAGGTGAGGTGTAATTTGTTAAAGTTTACCATAATGTGTGTTTTGCTCGCAGTTGGTAAAGTACAAGCAAACGCGTTCTGCAAAACAAGTTGGATGTACCACACAGACGCATACGTAGGTTTTGTATGCAACTTTCTTGCCAGCTGAATTTGCATTTCAAAGTTATTCTGTGATGGTCACGGTGTGATTTTCAACGTTGCACCGATTTTAATGGAAAACGTATCGGAAATTTCGCTCATTCCGCATTCGCAAGCACAGAGGCCAAGTGTTGCAGAGGGTTTTCGGTCATTGTTCTATGCCTTGTCACCTGCAGAATCATCCTTCAAGGATGTTAGCCAAGTTCCTAAATACATGGACACGGTAAGCAAGATATTTGGTAATGTAATCTCAGTGCACATTCTGTGTTTTCCAAATCTAAAAAGCATATCTTTTGTGGTTTTACTGAAACCAGGTAGACTACAGTACCATGTGTTTTTATGTTTGCCTACGTTTCAATAGTTGCTTTATTTCTGGGGTGCATTCTGTAGAATTGATTTACCTATCTCATTTGTGGTCATAGCTCCAGAAATAAAGAAGACGTATAAATGGAAAAGTCTGAACCTCCTAACGCCTTGCCTGCAACTGCTAAATTGTTGACTCAGTTAAAATCAACATGCAGTAACTAATGTCTCCTCAGACCAGGGTAGGGAGAACATATTTACTATCAAAAAGGCCACGTGAATTGTGGAATATGTCTGACAAGCTGCAAAAATAATGCATTTTAACTGAAAATTCTACCTTTATTTTCCTTTGGAGAAAAAGGAGAAAAGACTATGAGGAGCAAATGCAACTTCTCTTGTTTTAACTGTCATAAGTATATGCTTACCATGGAGTTTTAGTTTGACGCAATGTTGTGTTCTAACTTGGCTAACAAAAATTCTGATGCAGGTCATATTAAATAATGACATGGAGGGACTGCATTTGGCCCACAAGCCGGATGTTTCACACCCCTTCTCTAGAGATTGTGTGCATGTTGAGTTTGCTGAACAAGTCAGGCATCTTGGGATTCTACATTATGTTTTACTCAGTCATGGAAAGATGGCATTGACATTCAGAGACAAAGCAAATCAATTTACAGTGCAGCAAATAGGATCAGATGCACCTTCATTCAATACTTTGATTAGAGAATGTGCTAAATGTGCACAAGGTGATTTATTAAAAACCCTTGCTGCAATACGAGGATTTCGAGGCAAACGAAGTGATGTTCACCTCCAAGATCTCACTGACATTGACTTCAGCCTAATTCCTAGGCCCACAGTCATATAAAGCTAAATGACAGTGTCAATGA
>Ga0210059_1009189_pt1 | contig 15477 bp, 11 predicted proteins | sample Ectturendosymbi2_FD_188042 | JGI IMG/M metagenome (GOLD analysis project Ga0210059, IMG submission 188042) | Ecteinascidia turbinata endosymbiont from Florida, USA - Sample 2 (SPAdes) (version 2) | ecosystem: Host-associated > Tunicates > Ascidians > Unclassified | place: Key West, Florida... | reverse complement strand
GTTTTTATGGTTGCAGCTACTGGCCTGTGGTCAGAGAGAATGAATTGGTGTAATATTTCAATGTTTTGGATAGAGTCATGAGCAGATTTTGATGAAACTACATGGTCCAGCCAGCTGCATGTTCCATTGGTATCACTAACATAGGTGAAAGAATCAGCTGGAAGATTGATTTTATCTGATATTTTCAATTCATGTTCCAAGCAGAATTGGGACAGCAACACACCAAAATTGTTATTAGGGCAAGCATTGACGTCCTCCACTATTTAATACATTTGGGCTGTCAATTTCATCACAGTGTTTAAATTTTAATAAGATGGTTCATGTACTCATCACAGTTGGAGTCACAGCAATATGGCATGTAAACATTTATGAAGTTTAGAATTCTCCAGATTTTATTTCGTCTGTGTGTACTACAGAATTGTCAATGTGAAATAAAACAATACAAAGTTATAATAAAAATAATATTATCATTTAATTCATATTTTGAAACTAAATTGTAATTCTGCATATCAAATACACTGAGGAAACTGATGATTAGGGCTTAGGCTTAGGGAGTTGTGTTTAGGTCAGTGTGTCGGGTTAGTGTGAGAAAAGAAAATAATTGAGGTCAAAAACTAAGTCCAAAATTTTTTAGTGCTTTTAGTTATTCCTGTACTATAGTTCGTTGTGCGTACCTGATATCTAACCAACATGTTTTACGCAACACACATCAAAGAAGCAATTGCCAAGCTTTATCTCTTTTTTCTGAGAAGCAAAATAACTGACAAACAATAACAGGTCAGAAATGTCGCAGAGGTCAGAAATTTCGCTTGACACAGGCCGAAAATCCACACTCCGGCGGAGTCTACTCCGGCTCCAAGATCATCTCTGGTTCTCATAGACTTGCAGTTGCTTCTTGTCATCAGAAAGCTATTTCCCTTTCATCAATTCACTCCCTTCACCCGCAAAATTACATTCGAACCGTTGTGAAACTCAGCTCACCAAGGATAATCAAACTTCAAAATACATTCCTTTCACCATATTGTAACATCACCTTTCGCAGTACTGTATAATTATTTTTACTACCGTTTAGTCGTCATTGCTCAACGCAAACTATCGGTTTTAGTGACTCCGGTTACGTCATCAAACCTCCGCAACCAAGCTCCGCTATTTATGGAGCTCCGCCTTTTGCATTACGCCTAATTGGGGAAATCTTTTGATTTAGTGCAACTGTAATTTGCTAAAAATTCTACCTAATTAAATCTCAAATTACACAAGGTCACAAGGCAATATAATATGTTTTGTGTTAAACCGCTGCTAGGTCACTGTGCTGATCTGTTAAAAGTTTTCCTGACCTGTACAAACAAACAGAAGAGTTGCTGTTGTCTCAGTTTTATTTGTCTCTGGTTTACAGTGAGTTGCAAAATGTCTAGAGTTGGCATTACAACGCATTTTCTGGGGATTTTCACTGTGTGTAAAGGCAGTTTCACACAGAATCCGGTTAAACCGGCTTATGGCCAACGTCAGTCTTCCCACATGCAGCAAGAACACCATAACCGACAACCAGGGCTGTCTGGTGTCAAGCGAAATTTATGACTTGGGAAATTTCTGACTTCACGCCATGTTCGCATGCACAGAGTGATATTCAACATATCAAATACGCTGAGAAAACTGATAAGTAGGCCTCAGGGTTTAGTGTTTAGGTAAGCGTGTCGGGTTAAGATTTGGGTTAACGTTAGAAAAATGAAAATAAAGAGGTCTAAGTCTAAGTCCAATATTTTGCAGTGGTTACAGTTATTCCCGTACTTGAAGCTTGTTGTGGGTATCTGACACGTAACTAAAAATTTTTAATTTGCACAATGTTGCTATCGGAAATCCCGAGCGGCTTGTGCGCAAAGCTTCGCACTGTGGCAGCAAGCAACAATAGAGATCACGTGCTACAATCACTCTATTATTGCTCGTTCGCGCCACGTGTATATATTGCTGTTCTTTGCGCACATCCCGTTCGTGGTGAATCACACATTCAACGCAACGCCACCAGAGAGGTTGCAACAACATCCCCTCCTTTTTACAACGAACCGCACCAATCGCACGTTGTTTTTGTTAAGGCTTCACACGGCACGACCTCCACATCCTGGTCACAGCACCGTTTTCTTGCGATCAGAAAGCCCGAGCTCCAAGTGCGCAAAGCTTTGCACTGTGGCAGCAAGCAACAATAGAGATCATGTGACAAGATCACTTTATTATTGCTTTTTCGCGCCATGTGTATATATTGTTGTTCTTTGCGCACATCCTGTGGGAGGTGAATCACACATTCAACGCAACGCCACCAGAGAGGTTGCAACAACAACATACATTAAAAAAGCGATCGCCAAACTTTATTCCTTCACCTTGAGAAGCAAAATAACTGACACGCAATAATCGGTCGGAAATTTCGCAGAGGCCAGAAATTTTGCTTTACACCGGCTTACTTAAAATAAGCTGGAAGCCGGTCGAAACCGAGAAAATTTCACCCGGATGCGGCCTACGGAGCCTGTGTGAAGACTACTACTGGCCATAAACTACATCCTAAGTCGTAAGCAGATTCTGTGTGAATGCGCCTAAAGTTTGCTATTGTAATCTAGTGTTTTTTTATCATGGAATATGGTACTGTTGCAACCTCTTGGTTGACGTTGCGATTAATACGTGATTCACCACTAACGGGATATCCGCGAAGAACAACATCTACATATATATATGACACGAACAAGCAATAATAGAGTGATTGTAGCGCATGATCTCTATTGTTGCTTGCTGCCACAGTGTGAAACTTTGCGCACTTGCCTCTCGGGCTTTCCGATCGCAACAGTACTTTTCCGTAACAACAGAGTGGCAACACTGGTTAAGTTCTGCTCTGTTACATGTGAGTGTGAAGCAGACGTGGCACCGGATCCAGAGTGCCGGAGTCGACTCCGGCAGGATGCTGCGTTTTTCTTTCGGACCCAGAGTAAAAAATGTGTGAAAAACCGGATCAGGAGTCACTTTTCAATTTCGGCCTTAGCAGGAGTCTGTGTGGCAATTCATTAAGTAAAAACATAGATAAATTTCGGTTGGATCGATGATTGTGGCCGGAGTCTGAACAGGAGCCGAATTATCAAATTTGAAAAATTGCCGTACCCGGTACACGAAAAGCGGAAGTGCTAAATAGCCTTATAATGGAAATTACGACCAATTAAAACAATACAAACGACATATTGCAAACGTTTCGATAACTTCTGTTGTCATCATCAGTGCATTGCAAATTGGACCCGCATTCAAAAATTTTAGGACAGTAGCGGAGTCTGAAAAAGTGACTCCGGCCACCTTTGGTGTGAAGTTGTTACAGTATGCAATTGTAAAGGAGGGAATTTATGTTGTCAGTCACCAGCGTCAGTTTGGCCGTGTGGTGCACCGTTTGGTCAAATAGCACAGCGCGTATGCCCTTGAGGTTCTCCTGTGCTTTTTCTAGTCTTATGCATTTTTTCAGTTCGTGACCTATGATTGATAAGGTTTTATAAAAGTTTTTTCCTCACTGTAGTGTTCCATGATCACCGATCAGCTGACTAACATGTAACAGTTGCACATGAAACTACAACATCCACGATCCAGGTTTTTTTAAGGCAGTGGTTGCAGATACGCCTGTGGATCTTGAAATTTGAAAACTTAGCCATACGCCACCTGTGATGTAACAGTACTGAGTAATGCACAACGAGAGTACAGTAGGCTTGGTAGAAACGAACGAAACATAAAAGATAAACCTAACCCCAAATGTAGCCCCAACTCTAATCCTAACACTAACCCCTAAAGGTAACATGTAAGCCTGAAAAAAAGTTAAGAAAAAAAACGAAAGTCGGCAAGGTAAGAGTCGAAGCGAAAACTATTGGCATAGTCACTGTAGTGCATAACCCCTAGGCTATGAGATCCATGCCGTTTGGATGACAAAGTGACCTTTTTATTTGAATTGCGTCAGGCCAGTTGTATCCATAATCACTTTTTAAAGGAAAACGTTAGGTACCTGGTATGGACCTGTAGGGCCCCAATTTCTCTGATTCTAAGGACTTGGTTTTCTCTCATTCTAGGGATCTGATGATAATTTCCTCTGATTTTAGTGACCCAATTTTCAATTCTAGGGAGCCGAATTGGGTCCTTAAGTAAAACACCTTGAAAAACACTGCTACATTCATTCTACATTGATGAATTAAACAAGATGGCTAACAACAAATTCTGTGCAAGACTCCTTTGTTCTTGTCATGTTCCTCACTAACCGCCATTCACTTTAAGTAGACATCTTCAGTTCACAGTCTAATTGCCAGTTAGATAAAAGTTTGCAACCTTACTCATAGAATGTATAAAAGTAGACTTTAAACAAACAAAACCAAATTTATGACATGATGAGAAAGTCTTGCTATCACATGTTGCACTAGGGTTGTAGTGATTCCTTAACATTTCTGTGTCCTCTTTCAAATCCTAAGCATTGTCAAAATAGCTCGTAACTTTTGGTTGAGAAGAATGTTGTTCAAGATAAAACATCAGAGAAGAGATCGCAGATGTAGCCCTTTTAATATCACTGCATGAGTGTGTAGCAGATGTTAACCACTATACTATATTACTTGTACATGGACAATTAACTTTCATACATCCATTTTTTTTATCATCTACAAACAATATAGGAAATTTGCAGTCATAAATAGCCCAACACAACTTCAAATAATGATGTCATAATTCATTTGGTCAGCAGTTTGTTTTATTTGGCCCCTTAATTCGTAAACTTTTACAGTGTCAGTCATACACTAGGCCTATACAGCAATTCATTTTTGGTTTAAAGCTTCATAATGCATTCATAGCAGCTTTTTTGACACATGGCGAGGATTCTAGTTGCACAAACAAAGCTTGAATAAATACGGTGCGACTGCCTTTACAGTGTTGATTATAACATTTTTTTTTAAATTTATGAGTGCCAGATAGAACTGTAGTTGTAATATTTTTATTTAAGGAAAGAGAAAACATAATTTTGCAATAGTTTCTACAGTTTTGAGGCTATTTTTTGTTACTTTAATTAAGTTTGATTAATTGTGTTTTTCAGCAAATCGTGTTTTGTTATAACAGTGCAGTTGCAGTTCTCATTATGAGATGCAGGTGTCAACATAATGAAAGCTGTTGAGAAGTTTGGGTTATTTCATTTATTTTTTCAAAATGGATCGTTTGAAGGTTAACAAAAGACAACAATCAAGAAACTTTCAAAAAAAGTTACTTCAAGTTATATGTGTTGCAACAGTTTTCAGCATTCTGCTTGGTTTAATTATTCATTTTGTTGGCAACAGAAATTCCACATCCATTGTTCCACCTTTCACATGGCCAATTGCAACCCGCCGGCCTGCTATAACCTCGACAGATGTTTCAGCAACTGCTGCTCCAATGTTTAATAATGCTTACTGGCTTTCTGTAAGAGGAGATTGTGGAACTACAAAAGTAACTCCAGATTTGGTCAAAGTCAGAATAGTTGGAGGTGTTGAAGCTAAAAAAAATTCATGGCCATGGCAAATAGCGTTAGTTAAGTAAGCAAATGTTTTATGCATATGGATGTGATACTATTATGCTCTTATGCAAAAGGTGTTAAGCTTGTGGCCATATGCTAGTATGCACTTTGTATGCAGGGAGTAACATTGTAGAACTCTGCAGTATTTAGATAAGTTACAAACCCATCAATACATACGCAAATTGAATTAACCTACTGCCAATGTCATTTAGCAGGTTAGTTAAGGAACTTATACTGTGACTGCGCAATTAGAAGTTGATGCAAAAGTACTGCAAAATTTTTCAACTTGGCCCATTAAAATTTTATCACTGACACACTTTTAATGTCTCTGTGAAAAGATGACTTGAATAGTTTAAAGTAGTATCATCACCAAGATTCATGCTTGTAGTTATGCACGTATTGTTTATTCTTGATAATAAACACCTTTGGAATGTAATCCTTAGTCAGTGTTTCAAACATGTTTTAGCTTTAGATGTAACTATATTATTCTGTGTTAAAGGTATGAGGACTATGGTGATGGTTTCACTTCAATATCTCACCAGTGTGGTGGCACTCTTGTTGGTCCTAAGTTTGTCATTACTGCTGTGCATTGCTTTCTGAATGCTTATGGCACCCAAGTTATTACAAATACTCACAATTTCAGAGTAATTGTTGGAGGTCATGAAAAAGCTAAGCTTAGCAGTGGAGCCAGGTCAGTGTCATTTATTTACTTGGTGCTGTGAAATAAAAGCTATTGAAAGTGTGATTCATAATCAAACTTATAATTTATTTTCAAACCAGGCCCGTAGCCTTTTCCCCCCTACAAATTTTTTTTCCCCCTTGGAAAAATATGTTGAGCATAGTTGAAAACTATTGGACATAGTTTAAAAAATTTGGGCCCCTCTCAAAAAGCTCTTCGCCACTCCTGGTGTCCCAAGCTGGTTACGGGCCAGCTTCAAACTTGCCATTAAGTATCGCAAGATATTTTAAACACAGGTTTGTAACAGGTTTATTAAATTAATATGTAATAAAACTTCAGTTAACAGATTTAGTATACATGATCTTAGTTAACCATTGAAAACGTTGAATATTCATTAACCGATTTAGCTCACCCTAGTTTGAAAGCTTTTGAGTAAAACAACACAGTATTGGGTTGTGACTAGTTTGTTCAATCAAAACAAGCCTACACAAAAAAGTTCATAATATTGGTCTAAAGGCTGAGTTATGCATCTTAGGCAAACTTCAATATTAACAAAGTAATCAAGACTACATAAAACAGATTCTGCCCCCCCCCTGAAGGCTATGCTCTAGGCCAGGACTCCTCAAACTTTTTTGTTCTGCGATCCCATATAAAAAAGTGGTTATCTATGTGACTAGTTGTAAATGACATGTGTAGATGTCTCATTACAAATGTCAAGAGCCATCTTTGTTTATGACGAATTGGTGATATCATACAAATGCACACATTCCAAGAAAGTAACTTTACATCAATAAAACTACCATGTAATGGAAACAGTAAGGCAAAAACAATTTACAAAAAAATAATTCAGTTTATAGAAGTTATCAAGCACAACTAATGGGATGGATGCACTTGACAATTTTTACACAGATCATCCATTCGTAGATTGATACAAACAACGCAGCACGAAGGACATTCTTAGCATTTTTCAAAAAGAACTGGTTTTCTGACTTGATTATCAATTTTGAGAATACGACTTCCCACAAAAATGTTGTGCAAAAGTCAAAGAGTTTATGAATGGCTAGATCAGAACTGATTGAGCATTCATTTCTTGTTCTAATCGAAAATGACATACACTCTATTTTGAAAATTTGAGTTGCAAACTTTTGTTTAATAACTCTGAAAATTTATTTGTTGTTTAATAACTTTGAAAAAGCCCCTAAACTAGACCTAGAGTTCTAAACAGAACTATGCCTTCGTGTCGAGTGAATGCAATAAGGTCATAGGTCAGTATGTTGAAGCAGTCATGTTGTATCATACCTTGTTGTGCTTGGTTGATTATTATCATTTGATAGGTCAGGCAGACACTCTAGTACAGTGGTTCTCAACCTTTCATGGCTTGTGGCCCCCTGCTCATCAATAAAAATACCTAGACCTAAACTGTCTGACCACGAATTGCAAATCTTGACAATAACTTGTCACATTTTCATTATTATGACATAATAATGAAAACCACAAATTTAAGTTTAACTGGTGAATAATTAATATTGTTACACTTGGGTTTTGTAATATCACAGCAGAGCTATTTAGCAAAGGCCTCTGCTCGTGGCCCCCGGAGAACCATTCCGTGGACCCCAAAAGAGGCCGAGGGCCACAGTTCAGAAACCCTGTCCTAGTATATAAACAACTGACAGCATAAAGCAAGATACTGCATCTAAAAATACAGCATAAACTGGAAATAGGTTCACTGGAAGCCTACTTCTAATTTTCTTGTGAAGTCTACAAAATTTTTAGGTATAATTTGTCCAGTCAATTTGTTTCGCGACCCCATTTGATTGTTGGCCTAGTGGAAGGGCCAACCCTGTTTCCTACCGGCGGTATGCAGACCAGATAGTAACAGGGTTGCAGAGTCGGAGGTAAAATGTATACGACTCCAATTCCTTAACATAAAGGAAATGAAATTTGTCTGTTGAAATCAACGGAAATCATGGTGCACAGCAAGAATTCTCTGTTTCAACAACAGTTTCAAAAGAAATTGTACCATTTCAGCAGGAATTCCCAATTTAGGAGTGTGATGTAAAAAACAATCCAGTTGGACTTCCGGAGTCAGACAAAATATCTGACTCCACTCCCAGTGTTGTTAGGAATCCGGCTCCACCCAAAAATCTCTGACTTCTCACAACTCCAACTCTGCAACCCTGGTTAATAATACGCAATGTAAACCAGTGGTTCTTAACACTTTGAGAGCCGGTCTACAATATATTCTTACTTCGATTTCGGCCTAAAAAACAACAGTTATTGGTTGCCTTACCAACGCCCTAGCTCCTCCGCCGATTGCACTAGAGAGCTGTTCAAGGGCTCAAATGGATCGGCCAGTGTAGTAGATTGCACTCGAAAAAAATTTTTTTGGTTGGTGGGTGTGGATTTTTTGTGACTGACGTCATAAGTAAAGTAGTTTTAGGGTCATTTTGGGTGATGTTGCCTGGCCTAGGGCTTAACCACTAGGATAAAGTGTTTCGCTAAAGTTTTCATTGGAAACTAGGCTCGAGTCCGAGTCTTTTGAGCCTTTGATCGACTTTCTAGCGTTTCTGGTTCAAAAGTTATGATCTAAAATAAACAAATTAATTAATTATCTAATTAGCTAATTAGTCAAATATTTTTACTAACTAACATCACAACTTTTGAACCAGAAACCCCAGCAGGTCATCCAAAGTATCAAAAGACTCGGATTGTAGCCTAGTTTCCAGTAAAAACTTCAGTGAAATACTACCACCTAACAGCTGGCGCCCAGGGCCAGGCAAAGTGGGCCAAGGTGGCCTAGAAGTCCTCCACTTATGACGTCACTCACAAAAAAAACTGCACCCTCCAAGCAAAAATTTTTTTCGAGTGCTGACTACAAGACTTGCCGCGTCTTTTGACGCTTCGACCAGGTCTGTAACCCGTACAGGAGCGGAGATATTCCCACGCAAAGCCACGTGTTTAGGCGTTTTTTTTTTCGAAAATCCCCGAAAGCAGCAGGACGCCAAAGTGTTAACTCTTTGGCATCCGGCTGCTTTCAGGGATTTTCGGAAAAAAACGCCCAAATGCACGTGGCTTTGTGTGGGAATTTCTCCGGTTCGGTATGCTCTACAGACCCGGTAGAAACTAGGCTACAATCCGAGTCTTTTGATACTTTGGATGACCTGCTGGGGTTTCAGGTTCAAAAGTTATGATGTAAGTTAGTAAAAATATTTGACTAACTAGATAATTAATTAATTTGTTTATTTTGGATCGTAACTTTTCAACCAGAAACGCTAGAAAGTTGATCAAAGGCTGAAAAGACTTGGACTCGAGCCTAGTTTCCAATGAAAACTTCAGCGAAACACTTTGGCCTAGCGGTTGGACCCTAGGCCAGGCAACATGAGCCAAAATGACCCCCAAACTACTTCACTTATAATGTCAGTCACAAAAAATCCACACCCCTCAACCAAAACGTTTTTTTCGAGTGCAATCTACTAGACTGGCCGATCCGTTTCAGCCCTTGAACAGTTCTCTAGCGCAATCGGCGGAGGAGCTAGAGCATTGGCAAGGCAACCAAAAACTGCTGTTTTTTAGGCTGAAATCGAAGTTCAAATATATCGTACGCCAGTTCTCAAAGTGTTAAGAAGCCCCACCGCTCCATTTTCTTTTCCAACCATGGAAGGCACGCCATCTGTCAGTAAACCAATTACTTTTGACAGTGGTGAGTCAGGAACTCTATTGCGGAGCAGTTTCAGCACTGCTTCTTTAACATCTAAATCACGTGTAGTGCCACGAAGAGAAACGAGTTCAGGAAGATCCTCATCAACAGACAGACATTTTGTTTCACCACGGATAAATACTAATATTTGCACAGTGTCAGTCATGACAGCGCTTTCATCACAGGCCAGGGAAAAATATTGAAATTCACCTGTTTTAGAAGATAGTTGCTCATACAAATCTTCACCAATGTTTTCTATTCTCCTTGCAAACCTGTTTCTAGAGAGGCTGATGTCTTCAAATAGGCGTGCTTTGTTTGGAAGCATAACCTATGCAATCTCCTGCACACAGTCTCTAACAAATTCCCCATCTGTGAATGGTCTGGCATAACGGGCAATTTTTTCCGCAATCACACATGATGCAATTGCAGATTTTTCAGTTCGCTCGACAACCTTTTTGAATGCATTTTGCAGTTTAGACAGAGAGTTTTGTAATTTCTCTACCAAGTCCTCCCACAACTTGCCAACAAACCTGGCATATTTTGCTTCATGCAAGGTTTTGTAGTGTCTCTTCACACTGAAAAGCTTTGAAGCAGAAACGTTTATTTTTACATAAAGCACAATGGTTTCTCCTTCCATTCAATAAAAAAGTAGTCGTACGTCCACAAATCTTGAAACATTCATGCCGGCTCTTCTCTTTTTCTTTTGCTCATTGCTTCTACACACGCAACGCTATAAAATGGTACGAACACAAACCTCCAATACAAACCTGTGCTACAGCAGGTACTTGAATGATTTCCACGTCGGCGTGCGGTAATTGTTGTAAACCAGTCTATTGTTTTTGTATTGTGCATAAACAATCAAACAACAATGGACTACGTAACAACCTTCACAAAGTTTAAATTTTAGCATACACTGTAAGTCTTCACAACAGGTCGCATGCCATTTTCAAATACGTCGCGTGCCACATGTTGGACACCCCTGCATTATACCAAAGACTTAAAAAATGGTAATTGTGGCCTTTCCAGACAAGCACTTTGCTTTAATGAAAGCTTATGTACAGAGTGTGGTGAATCTGTGATTAACTTGTCACCTTGTGGCGCTCATGATTTTGCAATCCTTAATTGCAAATTTTCCTTCATCCTGCGGCTGTTACGTTGTGCTTGCAATTCCTTAATTACGATACTGCAAAGTGTTCTTTTAGTGAAGCATGCCTGTTATGGTAGGCTTTCAATAAGCTATGTTGTTGTGTTCGTTGGTTGTTTCCCAAAAGAGCTTTATTTGCCTCTTGTGTTCATTTGTATCTTTTTGTGCAGGGCGCTTTATCATTGGTGCAGAGTCTTTAGTGAATTAAAGCCTGGTTTTCCATAGAAAGCGTTTTAGTAGAATTTCCAGGCAAGAACATGACAGAGTTTTCAAAGCCTTGCCACCGTTGCATTATTCACTGAAAATACAGCTTTGCATGTATTTTTGCAACACAGGATAAGTGGAGTTGGGTACCCGTAGATCATACTTGATACCATAACTGATGTTTCGAAGTGAGTATAATCATGCATTCCCTTTAATGGTAACCACATAAACAATGCTTTTTTATAAATGTTTGGTATGATTTGAAAAAATCTATATTAGTGCAAAGGTCTGAAGTTAATTTACTTTGACAGACTACAAAGTATCAAATGTCCTAATTCATGAAACCAAATTTACAATTTATCAAGCTGCATTTTGCATATAAATAAATACAATACATGCATACATAAAAAGCAAACTCCAAAATATGCATTTTTTCTATTGAAGATGCATGGGTCTCAACGGCATGGCCCTGCAAGTTTAAGACAACTCAGCACACATTCTACTGTAAGCAGTTCAAGCAAAAGTTCTTCAACCAGAGGGAAGCACATTTGAACAAAATGTGGCTGTTATACTGTACTTCTATCTTTTTATCCATGTGCTGCAATATTTGCCATACTAACCTCCTGAATCAGTTCTACAAACAGGTTGTTTTTCTTCTTCATGGCCAGATACAATTATGCTTTGCCTGATATCTTGGCATTCCCTGAGATAGTCCTCATATTGTGAAGGTAAAGGAATACTTTCTTCTGTGGGAGACAAGCCTAAAGAACAGACAAGGAACAATGCATAAGATAAATTGAAAATTAATCAATGACAAATTCCAACTATATACAATAGTTCCTGCTTATGAAGCCCACAGTTAATAAGCCCACATCCTTATTAAGTACAAAATTATCTGGTCCAGAATTACTGCATTTATTCCTGTAATAAAAAACCCGTTTTATAAACCCAAAACATTGCTTAACAGGTTGGGTGCGACACTGCGACGTTTCACGTTGTGACACACGTGTCGCAGCGTGCGATACGGCATGATCAAACGTTATAAAATAGACTTTAAAAGTGCAACCAGAAACATTCATCTGCTACCGAATTGATCACGCAGGCCATTCGTGACTAGTCTGAGGTACTTGCAAACCTTTCTTCTTGGTCAATCGGGCTCGCACAACTAAGTGAATGAAGAGATAAGCAGAAGAGAAGTTTGCCACAACACAATTGAGTTCTCACCACAATTACATGCTCTGATGAAGACATTTCACATTGAAATCAACATTGTTGGTTTGCAGTTAGTTTTCTGCTGCAAAAGTGTTGATAGTTAGACATATCAGGTAAAATAGAATGTATTTCTAGGTATAAAAATTAAGTGTTTCAATGCTGAAAATGGCGATATTCCAGCAACAGCCCTAAAAAAGGCTCATAAAAAGTGCAAACTGTGCAGGAAGTGTGGCAAATGTAAAAACACTATGTTGTATTGTGTATGGATTTTCACGGTGCATGATACCTTGTTTCCACGAAAATATTACCTTAAAGCATGTGTAATTTGCCTTCATGTGTCGTATCACCATTCCTTGTTTTTTGGCAACCACAATTCACTGTTTTTATTGGCGCATTACGTGCATTACAGTACAATTCACTGCATTCTGCACTCATGCTCCAGGCAAAAAAACGATGTATGTTGGGGTTTACAGCAAATATATCATAGTGAAAAACCTTGTATTGGTTACAGTACCCGATTTTCAACAAAGTCATTTGCAAATGGCTTGGGAATTTGTTTTTCGCATGGGATGTACCAACTAGGAATCTGTGGTTACCGCACTGTAATATGTCACAGTGATGTCACAGAAATAAAAAAATGACATCATTGCAGGTCATACAAAATAAGATTTCTCATAATGTCTCAGTTTTTTCGTAGCTCCACTGGTTTGTAAGCTATGGCCATAAGATAAATCGAAAACCACAAACCAATTCAAACCCAGACAGTGCTTCTCACGCTACACAACTAATTTGCGACTAAACATGACACTGCTTTGCGCCAATGACTCACACTGTAAGGTATTAGACACGATGCCACAGCATCGCAACCAACTAGTTAACACCTTCTGTTTCATTGGTTAGGCTAAGGCTAAAATCCAGCAGTTTGCACATGTTTTTGCGCAGGAATATCTTTGCTGACAATTGCGCTAGTTCACGCCCTCAAAAAGATTTGGCAAGTCTTTATGCCTGCAATTTTACAAAAATTTTGGTTTTGAGTTTCGGTATTTTTGTGAGTGACGTCAAAGTGGAGTTGTTTCAGGCCTTTTTGGCCCACTTCATCCAGCCCTAGGCCCAAACTGCTATATGGCAGTATTCCGCTCAAGTTTTTATTGGAAACTAGGCTAAAATCTAAGTCTTTTGATATTTTGATTGTCTTGCTGGGGTTTCTGGTTCAAAAGTTATGATCTATAACAGTGTGTCTCAACCCCGAGTCCGCGGACTCATTTGAGTCCGCGTAATGGTCTCGGTGAGTCCGCGAGTAAGTAAAATTTTCAATTCTTATCTGTACATGTTAGGTGCCTATCTAGCTAACATTTCAAATAAGTTTTGCTGCCTTTTGCGCCGTACTGAATTTTGTAATCTCACCCATTATGATGCCATAATGCACAAGCTTTCTTACGGAAAATGTGCTATTGACCAGCCAGATATATGGTTCCATCATTAAACAACTATTTTTAAGTCAGATGGTTGAAAGAGCTTAGCAAAGTTGTTAACAAGTTAAGTTAATATTTATTCATGGCAAAACGAAAGCAGGTGTTTGCATATAATGATGATTACTTGAAGCTCAGATTTACTTCGATTGAGGTAAATGGTGAAGTAAGGCCACAGTGTGTGCTGTGCTTGAAAGTCTTAGCTCACAGCTCTTTGAAAGAAGCAAAACTTTGTCGGCACTTTGAAACAAACCATGAAAAATTCGTCAACAAAACTCTTGATGTGTTTAAAGAAAAAGAATATCAGGTAAAGCGAAGTCGCATTGATCGCTCAGCAGCTTGGGGAAGAGTAGCTTACTCTCACAATAAAGCAGTCCGATTTCTTGGAAAATTGCTCGAGAAAAAGCACCTCATACAGCAGGAGAGAACTTGATTAAACCAGCAGCTGTAGAAATGGACAGGATAATGTGTGGTGATGCTGTTGCTAATAAGTTAAGCGGCGTATCCAACAACTCTCAGAAGATATTCTACAACAAACTATTGCTGGTGTAAAGTGCACAGGAAAATTTAGTTTGCAATTGGTTGAGACAACAGATATCGGAAATGATGTACAGCTCATGGTGTTCGTGCGATACCTTGACACAAACGATTATATGGAGCAGTTTTTGTTTTGCCGTCCACTTTCCAAAAATACCACAGGAGAGCAAGTATTTAAGAAAGTCGATTCGTTCTTTAAAGAACATCAGCTTGATTGGTCTGACTGTGTGTCTGTTTGCGCAGATGGCGCTCCGTCCATGATGGGAAGTAAAAAGGGCTTCATGAGTTTCGTGAAAATGGAAAACAAAAACATTTCAGTTGTTCATTGTCTTCTTCATCGAGAAAATCTTGCAGCGAAAGAGATACAAGACCTTGCCATAGTTTTCAAAGAAGTTGTATCTGTGGTCAATTTTATTAAATCTCTTCCCTTGCACACTCGTTTATTCCGTGTATTGTGTGACGAAATTGGGGCAGAACACAATGGGCTTCTGTTCCATTCCAACATTCGTTGGTTATCACAAGGAAAGGTGCTGGAGAGAGTGGCTAACCTACGACATGAAATCTGCACCTTTTTAACACAACAGAAACATGAATTGTAATAAAAGTCTTCGCTCAACTGTTGTAAAAGTAAAAACGACACCAACGTTTCAGCCAACTGACAGCAGGCTTTCATTAGGGCAAATGGCGACTCGAGCAAGGGAGCATTGAAATCCACTAACCCGTGTGATTTGATGACGTGGTGATAACACTGATTCTGTTGAAGAGGCATATTAGATAAGGGAGAACAGATAAAGCGGAATAAAATAACAGCAAGGTAAAATAAGATAAAAAGATAAAAATAAAATAACGGCAATAAAAACAAACTGTGTGTTGAGTCTAAAAATCGAATCAAAACATAATATCATATCAAGTCAGTCACAGCCAAATGTCGCTTTATAGATATTTGGGAAAAGGTCTGAACTTTTTTTGTTAATGACGTTGGGCGTGGAATTAATAAAAAAT
>Ga0210059_1009188_pt1 | contig 15479 bp, 7 predicted proteins | sample Ectturendosymbi2_FD_188042 | JGI IMG/M metagenome (GOLD analysis project Ga0210059, IMG submission 188042) | Ecteinascidia turbinata endosymbiont from Florida, USA - Sample 2 (SPAdes) (version 2) | ecosystem: Host-associated > Tunicates > Ascidians > Unclassified | place: Key West, Florida... | reverse complement strand
CCCCCCCAAAGCCCAAGAGAGCGATTGGTCACAAAAAAAATATACGCCAACCGGACTTTCGGAGCGAAGCCGAAATTGTCAAACAATTCAATTCGATCGCACAATTGTCAGCACGCCGAGAAGTTTCAGAATCGCGACCATGAACATTTTTCAACATCCGAGTTTACAACGTCTTGTGCTTCACATATTTCCACCGGGACCACTGCCACCAATCTCACAGGTAAACAACGCCGCAAAGTGACATCGTCTTCATATTTCACTGTTGCGAAAGCAAAGATGTGTTTTTGTTCAAGCTGCACATTGAGGTGGACGTTCAATTTGCAGTTTTACGCACAGCAAACATAGCGTGCGCCAAACTGGGAAAGAAGCACGTTGCTAAACAAGTAGTCTTTCAAACTGATGCTTTGGACAAGCAAAGCAGCCAAGCAGAGTCAACCGTTTCGAACTGTTACGTGAAAAATCACATTATTCGCTGAAACCGGGCGCTCGTCTGTCAAGCTGACTCGACCACAATGCGCCAGATCAGGAATTCCTTCACTCACCAACTCTCCGAGATCGTGCCCGGAGCAGAACACGGGCCCGTTGGCCGAAACGATTATGACGCGCAGTTCCGGCTCCCTGACCCCGCGTAGCAAGTTGTCTTTGAAACTCTCCATCAGGCGATAGGAAAGCGCGTTTCTGCGCAAAAGAAAAAACGATCAAAAGGCGGGCATTTGTAGAAACAAAACACGGACTGTGATTTGAGCGATGCAAGACAGCTACAGTTCCTTCGTTAATCGCAATGTGGTGTCACGGAATAAAATTATTTTTAACTTTTCTAAATGACGCAAGAGACGTTTCTATATTAAAGCAAGATGCGGGTTAGTTTATGCAGGGAGGTGAGATTTAATCAAAACGTAAAAGTTTTCAGGCACGAACGAATTGGGGTTGGGTAATGGTCGAAGAATGCAGCCCGACACACATGATTGCAACCTGTTCAACATACCATCGCGAAAGTGCAAGCAACATCGTAATCACGCGACCAATTTTCGGATCCGCTAGAGTATTTCTGATGTAAAAAATGGACAGAATTCCGTGAACCTGTTGTACGAAAAATTCACCAGCAAATATACCAAAGTTGGGCTTAGTTCTGTTGAAGCTTAGTCGCGCAAATAAATGATTCGTGCTTAACGATGGAAGCAAGGGCGGCCATCAGATTCTTGACTCTAAATCAGGGGTTCCCAACCTGGGGGACATGTACCACTAGGGGTACATTTCCCTATCCGAAGGGGTACATTTAAGGTTATCAATAGAAGAGCAAAATATATTAGCATATAATTTATTTCCAAATATTTACACATATATCAGTGAATATTCTTTTCAAAAATCATTATATGCTTATTGTGAAATAAATCTATGAATAATCATGATAAAATGTATTGTCATAGGAAATCTTAGGGGCACTGAAGGGGTACATACATATCTGTTGAAATGCTGAAGGGTCTATGCTCATCTGTCGGAATGCTGAAGGGGTACATGGTAAGAAAAAGGTTGGGAACCCCTGCTCTAAACGATGAGCAACAACATAGCACAATACGACAGCAAAACGATGCAGATATGCAAAACAGGCAGTAAAGTTTTTTTACGTCCCAACCTTTTTGCAGGATTATTCAGCACTATTCGCCGTATCCCGTTTTCTTCCGAACACAGTGTGAGCGGCTCTTCCTGGGACAGACAGCGTCGCCACAAGACAGAGGGGAGTCTCTGCAAGCATGGTGGAAGCCAATGTTAGGCTAACCTTCTCAGTTATTGATGCTCACGACAGTGCAATGAGTAGTACGTGCGAAGCAAGAATAACTGATCCCGAGCAAAAATACTTCAAGCATGGCGATTGACGTGGAACCAGCTTGGTCGCGTCGATGTAATGAACAAGACCAGCTTAACTAAACACGTCTGATTTGAATATTTTAAATGAGATCTCAACAAGCAACTCTTACACACAACGCAGGATATTCACGTGTCAGTGCTTCCGGCAAACGATGCCTCTGCCGCAGGACTTTAAAAACTCTATCTCCTAAAAGTCGGATCTGCTGGTCTGAAACAATGCAGACTATTTTGTTTAGACACTAAACTTAATTACTCTAGCAAAGAGAAAGAAGGTGTAATCTGCTAGCATGTGCAATAACCCTTGCCAAACAAAAAAAAACCTTCCTTGATTACCCTCAGTAGATCAGAACGTAACAACGCAGCAAACTCTAACGAAAATCTGCTTTATGCCGTTGCATATTATTACTTCAATATAAGGTTGCCAATTCGTCAAGAAATCTGATGTCTCGATTAGCAACAGTTTGCACGCGTGTGCTCAGTGGTGCGCGCTTTCATCCAGGCATTTCGTTCGTTCACTTCAAGCGTGCACTTGCTTTTTACAGGTCTTCATTTTTCCCACTACGCAACGCCTGCGCTGGACGGTGAGAGATTGCTGAAGTCACGTATGTGTTGTTAAGCGTTGCCTGCTTATACAGATTAACGCTACCTCCATTGACTTAGCATTGACTAAGCGTATTCCTGTGCTCTTGCGTACTCTTACTAACCACTGTTGTATGGGACACGAGCTTGAGACAAACACGTGAATAAGGAATATAAATACGAATTCTTCCTTTACCATTTCTCCAACAATAAATTGAGAAAATAGTAACTTCAACGACTTTCAGAAAATGGCCTCAATATAAATATATAACAATCTAATTAATCTACATCTACAATATACCTTTTTTATTCATAATGGTATCAGTATGGCAACGTTTTGTCACCAGAGCATTTTCTAACACCAATTCCTTAAACAATTAAACAAAATAACACGAATGTTGCGTTTTAACTAATGCAACGCATTGAATTTGTTAGTCCTTCACCCGGACTTAGACATCGAATACATTCAATCTAAAGTTTAAATAAAGAAACGCATTGTCTGAGCCTGTCACATTCGAAACGTTGTATCGGGTTCGCAAGATGGCAAAGCTGATGCGATGTGAAGATTTTGTTTCGTATGCTTTTCTGTTACCAGCAAATTTACAAGCTTCATGATTTTGAAACACGGAAATTAAGAAGCGGTTATTTTTTAAATTTGCATGCGAGGTCTTCATTTAGTCTGGTTTCGCTTGCCATCCTATTTCGATCAGAATCCACATTTTAAGTGCCTTTCACTTTGACATAACATTGCAATCTGTTCGTCTTGTCAACGTCTCGATACGCTTTTTGTGAAATCACTTGTTGCTTTGTGTGAACAACAGTATAGATTTTAACAACAGTATAAAATCTAAGATTACTATTTTGTGCAGCGATAAAGCTCAAAGGCATCTTCCTTCAGTAGGTAACTGCAGAAAAACTACTTTGCATTTTGCACACTGCATGCCAATACATGTTTGTCATTTGTGGCACAACTATAGACAGTGTGGTATTCAACGCCTCGGCATTACCTAAAAATAAGGATGGACAAGTCAGAACAGCGAATTTAGAGTAGCCAGATTCTATACTATCTGAATCAAAAATGCCAGTTCAAACCGACAAAAAGATTCGGTATTTATGTCTCATAAGGATTTTGTTGCTGAATCTGTGCGTGTGTGACACGTGAAAGTAATTCTTGTGCTTGCTGATAACGTACGACGTGAGCGAATAACGAAAGAGGGTTAGAGCAGAATGGAATTTTATTCGCTTTTTTCATTGTTCGTCACTCGCTCGCGCGGCATGTTACACGCAATCGAAAGAAACAGAAATTGCGGAGGTAAATAAAGTTAAAATGTTTTACCCAGGGGTTTTCAACTGGGGGTAAATGTAATGATGCTGAAGTTACAATACTTTGTTTTTTTCTACAGCGCTAGTGAGTAAACAAAAAACAGGGGGTTAATTTTATGTTGGAAAGCCGGCAAGGGGTAAACGGGAGAAAAAAGTTTGAGAACCCCTGGTTCAACCAAACAATGCAGACACGTGAGGCCTATGGCGCAACAATACTGATCGGTGGCCTTTGGTAAAGCGATGGGCTTTAAAACATCTCTGCATACCGGCCTTGTCAGCACCTTCAAGGAGTTATTTTTACCTTGTTTAACATACAAAAATTTTGAAAGCTTCAACATATTCCACTGCAACAAGCTTGTGCTTTAACCGCGTTTTTGTTATGAATAATTTACCAATTTAGTATACGCAATTATGATAATATTTTGCCTTCACTGCGGCTATGCTACACAGCTGGAAGTTAAGAAATTCAGAATAGGATTAACTATTTTGAATTCGATTCTTTATTCGGGAACAATTCTGTAATAGAAAAAATCTTTCAATTGCTTAAATCCTATAACAATGCCTACCGAATTTTACATTACATGTCCAGGAATGCAAGTGTTAATAAACAACGATTTATCTATTTCGTGAGGACATGCGATGCTTGTATTATAAATAATTGGTACGCATTTATTCAAAGATGTGGATCTTCATCAATTTTCTATCTGCTCACTTCAAATGTTTGATTCATTCAACAAGTTTTCATTTTTCTCCCATAATTTGATGCTTTTGTAGAATGATGAGGCAATACAGTAGTTGCTGATGCATCATTTCAGTGTTTCTTTTCAATATTGCCTTTGAATGAATGTGAACAAACAGTACCCATGATGTGTCATCATAAACTGATGAACTTATTTGGGTCCCTTCACTGATCCTCGTGGTATGGGTCGTAAGTTTGAGCCAAACACGTAATTAATATATGAATTTAATTAAATTAATTTGTTTGTAAGTAGACACGAAGTCCATAGTATGGACACACACACTCTGCAGAACGCAGTTTGATAAAAACAGACAAAACAGAACGTAGTACAAGGCATTGAAGCCGGCGGAATCACAGGGTTACAGACACTGTTTGCAACTGCATTGAAGACAGAACCATAGGGTTACAGACACATTTTTAACACTATTGTTAGCTAACACGTAACACTTGTTGCAGTACTACTACGGAGTAGGGCATATTTCTAGGAATAATACTTATCATGGAATTAAATAATACTTATCATGGAATGAAATAATACTTATCATGGAATGAAATAATACTTATCATGGAATGAAATAATACTTATTACGGAATAATACTTATTACGGAATAATACTTATCATGGAATAATACTTATCATGGAGTAATACTTATCATGGAGTAATACTTATCATGGAGTAATACTCATCATGGAGTAATACTCATCATGCATTCGTTGACCGCATTATCTTTTTTTTAATCTCTGCTCCACAAATCTTAATTAAATTTCCTCTTAAATCCTATGAGTGTGGTTGCTGCAAACACTGGCACATATATCCAAACCAGTATTAATTGCAGTGTTCAAGTCGCAACTGGGTTTGTTTTTTTGGTCATAGACTGAATTTTTTTAATAGAGACTAGTCAGCATTGTTATGGCTAGTTTTAACAGTATTAATGGGACAAATGACCAAAATGTCTCAGCGAAAAAAATCCCAGAGTCGCACATTTGTTCCATCTGTGCTGTTTATTGTGATAACTGCTGCGATATGGACCTTCAATCTATACTAAATAAACGTATGTTTGAAATACTTTGCAAACTTGTTGACGATGTGTCTTAAATATAATTTTACTTAAATTTAGCCAAAGTTTTATCTGTGTTATTCGTGAGGTCCAAAAGAAATAGAAAAACAAAACAATGCCATAGTTTAAAAAGCTGAATCGTTTCTTTTATGATCAATATTTGCTTACCAAGACTTCATACCTAAATTTGAGGTGTATTCAACAGTTAAGTTTAGAAGTTAGCAAGTGGTAGGCTAAGACGGAATTTTACATAGGTCTTGTTTGGAAGTTGTGTGATGATTAGATTAGCAAATAGTTGCAACTTAGGAACCCGGGCTAATGTTGAGGTTGATAATATGAGTAAAAGCAAACCTGGGTAAGAGCAGACGCATGGCCTGGGTCCGAATGTCTCAACCTGGTAAAGCAACAGAGCACTGCAATTTAAAAACAAAACTTCACACAAAATAAGTGCTTTCAGGAATAGAAACTATCCAAAAATATATATTACATTTAGTGTACTTTCTGCACCCTTTTTCACCTTTTCTTTTGCATATCTAGCAAAACTTGTATTTAGACTTTTTGCATTACGTTATGCAAATTATTTCAAATACAGTACGTCATGAGCACTGTTTTCATTGTTTAACCCAGTGTTTCCCAACATGGGTGGTACTGTGCCCCCGGGGCTGTTGAAGTAGAAATGGGTGGTTGGGGGGTGTTAGGAGACCCAGTTAATAAAAAAATTTCTGTTGTTTTACAAACATTGTGTGACCAAATGTCATAAAAAACAGCATGATCAACAAATATGTTTGAATGTAATTTATAAAAAAAGATTGGCATTTTTTAAACAAAACAGAGGTGAAATGCTCGAAGATCAAGTGATGAACTGCAGTTTCCATCACCAAGGTAAGCTACACAGTAAAACTATCTCTATAATGAAATAATTATGATCGGAATTTTTGGAAGCTGTACTTTTTGGCATGGTTAAACTGTTACTAATTAATGCCTGTTTTGCCACAATGACTATGTCACCGGTCAGGTGTGAGAATGCACGCTTGCACAATCAATTCAGAACCAGCCTCTAAGTAAAAGCATGAGCTAATTTTGGGTCGAGCGGTTTAATGATCACAAATATAATAACATTTTACAAGTTCAATTCGAAAGTAGAAAGGCAGTTTGTATGTTACACAGATAGTGTTAGGACCTAACAAGAAAAAGTTATCTGAAGGGAATTAAAAAGATTCCAGAAAACAAAAGTATCTTTCAGAACGCACTTTAGCTTTGAGTAGCTCCAAGGAAATCTAGCAAGAGAGAGATGGCAGAGCCAGTGGACGACTGCTAATGGCATGGCTAAGTTCAAATGCTTTAAAAAACTGCGGATTAAATTCAATCGTGCATTGCACCAAACTCAAAATTTAGTAAAAATATGGCAGAGTATTAGTGGATTGATTACAGGACACCAAGGGGTTTAGAAGTGTTTTGCTGAGGTTAGGAAATGTGGTGCGCTCAGATAATGAAGAGTTTGAATGCCTGTTAATGATGAAGAGTTGGTATGCCTGTGGCTGCACACAGAAGGTGGCTGTCAAGGGGTAAAGCCGGAGATGTTTATATTCACTGATTGATACAGTTGTTGAATTCTTTCAAGGCACCAACTTGGCTTTCTGTAGTGAACTAAGAAAAATCAGTAAGGCTCTCCACGATGGGTATAAGGAATCGATCAGCAAATTTTTAATAGGAAATCGATTTCACGTTTAAGGTAAAATTATACATCCTCAGTCCTTTTCAAATAGAATCTTACTAAATTTGAAGTTTTATCATAAAATATATTTTTTTGTTCAATCTTGTTTTAATCATTTTCAAACATTTCACATATACAGTATTAAAAAATTGTGTTGATTTGTGAGTTATGCATGATAGGGGGGTGATAGAAACAGTGGCGTAGCCAGCACAAAAATTTGGGGCGGCCAAAATGTTTGATTTTAAGCACATAACACTATTTTGCTTAGAAAAACACTTCTCAAAGCACAAAATGACTACATTTTCTAAAAATTGGGGGGCCGTGGCCCTTTTGCCCCCCCTGGCTACACCTATGGGTAGAAATCTGTTTGTCAGAAAAGGGGCCGTTAGTCAAAAAAAGGTTGGGAACCACTGGTTTTCCCCTTTTAACTACCACTTGCACCACTTCTTTTTGTATTTTATAATCAATGCATTCATCAGTGACTAATTTCCTAGATAGACGCCTACTGAGTTATGGTGTTGGCTTTTTCAGAAAATACATTTTGTTTGAGCTTGGACTAGCTCCATGCCAACAGTGTTTCATTGATGTAGTTTTACAAATTGATGATGTAGTGTAGTTTCCTTCTTGATGTAGTTTTACAACTGCAACAAAAATTCTAAAAATCTCATGTGCATTAACATCAGTAATTCAGTACAGAGTCACAATTAATCCAGAGAGAAAACAATTATAAGCCAATGTTGTTTTTAGAGTAATTCATCAAACCATTATCTTGGATCTGCTCTGTCCGATCCACTGGCCGCATGTAGCCCAGTGGAAGTTTTTGTGTGGCCCAATTAAGACTTACAGCTGCAGAAGTACAAACAGACAAATTTTTTTCATTGTGATAATCTTAAATTCTGCATTTTGATGCAACGGTCATCAGTGTCAATTTATTGTGACTGTACTACATAGCGGGAGATTATGTGTTTACCGACACCTTGGTGAAAAAATTTTTTCTAGCTTTCTGATTTCTCCCCTTGTTCCGCCGACACAAAAATTGCCAATAACACTGCAGTTACTGGACTTAAGGAATGGTTAAAGGTGACAAACAGTTGTTGCCATTGCAGTTAGGATTCAAATGCATTCCATACAGTAGCTTAAACGAAATTTTAGTTTGCTAAGATCATGTATTTAAGTCATTCAGTGTGCGGCCCTCGATAAGATAGTGACGTTATTTTTGACTAAGTAATGAATATTCTGGACGTAGCTATCTCAGAATGTAGAACCACCTGACCTTTTCCTAGTAGTCAACATATATTTACAATCAAATACACACAGGCGTCAGAACATATTGACAAACATTCTTTTGAACCAAGTAAATTTGCAAATCTCCCTCGACTGCAATTTCAGCAAGTCAATGTAAAAATATTCCTGTTTACACATTATTTCCTGAAAACAAAAAGTTTTGGCAGCAGGTAACCTTGATGTTACAATAAGTAGACACCAAAACAAAATAACTCATCTTGTTAAAATACATAAAGATCAGTTTTCTCAATACTTGTAATCTCTTATGATAAAATAAATCCTATTTGTATCTGCTAAAATTGGAATATATAGTTCAAAGAAAAGTGCATGGCCAAGTCCCACTTTTGACAGCTCTGTGCCCCACTGTTTGAGAAGCGCTGTTCTAGATCAGCGCTTCTCAACTGGTAGGCTGCGAAGCTCCTTCAGGTGGGCCGCAAAATGTTCCGAGATAACTGAAATATTTTTTGAAAAAAGTTATTGGTATGCCTAGTTATGAGTTCTGAAACAAATTTTTCATGAAGTGGGCCCAAAATCAAAGTCTCGGTGAAAAGTGGGCTGCGACATCAAAAAGGTTGAGAAGCACTGTTCTAGATGATATTTTTTCCAGGTGTTCCTAAATGATAAGTTATCCCGAAAAAACACAAGCAATTTTGTGTAAAATCAAGTTTCAAAATCCTGTGGAATCTTGGGTTTCTACTTTAGTTTATACATACTTGCACTATGCCTTAACCATCCATGAATCAGCATGTCTTATTGTGTTGCAAGCACTGAATGTGATGCATAATAGAATCATTAGAATCATGACTATTTGTACATTTGCCTCTAGTGCAAGAAAGCTATATTATTAGATATCTTAACCTTCTCAACCTCAATGATATTTGCTATCTTGAAGCAGCAAAAAATATGCATCAAGAAAAAGATAGGTGATGCTCCAAAAAATGGAAAATGTGTACCCTCATAGTATTAGACAAGTAACTCATCACACTCTTTCATTCCCAATCGCACTTGTCAAGACGCAGTTACTTATGGAGGTCCAAAATCTGATCAACTGAAAAGCATAAAAGCATTATACTGAAAAAGTATATTGGTTGTTTTTGCTCAAAAATGCAGAAATTGTTTTATAGTCTAGTACAGCGCTTCTCAATGTGGGCGGAATCACCCCTTTGGGAGCGATTTTGAGGGGCAAGTGAGAAAAAAAACAAAGGGGGTGTCATAGGGATGCAAAACAACACTAAGGGGATGAAAATGCTAAACCACTACCACTAATCAATCATAATGAGTTAACCTCCGCTATGACCTTAATGCTCTAAAAGCAAAGAAATTGTTTGCTATATCATAAACAGGATGATCTAAGACTGTACCTCACTAAAATGTCTCCCAATATTTCAAAGCTTTGTGAAGGTCACCAGGTACATCCATCACACTAAACTGGGGACTGTGGGATGTATTGATTTCTTTAAATAAAATTATATAAAATTAATACCTTGCATTTGCTGCATCAGGCTCTGGGTGCGATAACAATGTGTCGAGAGTGGAAAGGGGTCAAATGAGCAAATAAGTTTGAGAAACACTGGTCTAATATTGAAATACAACCCAGATAGTTGAAATTGTTATTGATATTACAGACAAACAATGATTAGACTTGTTTATCTGTTTCCATGTGGAATTGTATTTGTATTTTTCAATAGCTCCCCAAACTTCTAAATGATGGTGCATGATTACTGTTTATTGTTGACTAGTACATTTCCTTATTCTGCATGCTGTTGGCTATTTTCAACTTAAAGTTAATGCAACAATTCAATAATTTCATTTTGCAATTTTATGTTTACATATCGAGTGTTTGACCGCCTTATCTGGTATATGATTGCAGTTAGGCTACAGCACAATGGGATCTGTCAGGCGTTTCAAGATTTAGTTGCTGGCTTTTGCCAGGGGCAAGGTTCAATCACTTTTGTATTGCTCATATTCTATCCATAAGTGTGCTTTCAAAGCTTCTATGTTAGTTTTTTTCATTGATTTTTTAATTATTTTTTATACTGCACTCATGCATTTGATGTTTCTTACTTCTACATTTCATTATTCCTTTGCAAAGTCAAATTGTTTAGTTGGCTTTTGTGTACAGCATTTCTCTGTTTTTTTCATCCATTCATGTGTGTGTTACTTACCTAACCAGAGAAATGTATAAGAAAATACATCTGACAAAAGGATCCACATAACAGTACCCTACACTTAAAACTGTATTTATTTTGCATAGAACATCTTTCACAAACATCTACTTTCAAACAACGCATTAAATCCACGATGTTAATTCATACTGTTATTTTCTTTGGCTAGTTCCTGAATAAAATATGTGCGTTTCTAAACCAATATTCAGATGTTGACATCAAAACAGGCTTAAAGCCTGTTAGGCTATACACAAAATTATCATTAAAATCCTTCATCTTGGATCACGATCTTTAGTATCCTACCTGTTTTTTTTTCGGTAAAAGACCAAGATGATTTTGAAATGGCCAAAAAAAATTAATCGTTTCTGTCAGAATATCTAAAAACACAGGCTAATGAACACATTATGGCAGGTTTTGAAACATCTGTGTGAGACAAATGACTGAAATGTTTCAGTGACCAAAATGTCTCAGCAAAAAAATGTCAGCAATGTCTCAACAAAAAAAATAGTTTAGTACTTCATATTAAATGACAGTTAGTTACAGAACCAATAATACAAGCAAAAGCTAACCTGAACATTGTTGGATGGAAAACACAATTTTCTGAACATTCTTCAAGTGTGTCAGAAAAGTAGCTCGACCTCACTCAGTAGTTGGATCGTATATGGTAGTTACAGTATACTTTTTCAACAGTGTGTTCTGCTGTCAAGACCTGCTAAGTAAAGAAATTCACTGTTACACAATCTGAAACTTGGATTTAAACAAACATAAAAATGTTTCCATTACACATGGCTACCAGATATACAAAAGAAGGCCTGATGTATCACTGCTTTGGTTACTGTAGCTTACTCTACTTGCAGCTAACACTACTGCAAAAAATGAGTGGTGTGTTGTGTCAGACTTATTAGTTACCAGAGAACACCACTGAAATGCATGGCAAATCCGAAAATTTAAGAAGTTTACAGTGTTATCCGATATTCCTCCGTGTCCGAATACCACAGTGGCTCAACACAAAACAAAATCACCCTGTCATTTTTGTGACTCAATCCGGCACAAGATCTTCTGGGTTTATTTTTGCCATTTGGACTCCAGTCTGCATTCCTTCCGTTCCCTTGCAAGCGCAGGAACGATTTTTTATGATTTAAAGGGTCACGCGACAAAAAACAAATCATTTTGCCTCAAAGACTTCGGCAAAAACCGACACACTCAATTCATTTATATACTCAGAAAAACATATTTTTGTGTAAACGTTTTTCAGCAAGCCCTCCGATTGTACACCATCATTTTCACACGTATCCCAAATAAAAAATAAATTTTAGGTTGCTGGTACAGCCAGATTTACAAGACAGAATTCTAACTGTTGCAACAAGTTGACAATTCGTAATTCCGCACTTGAGGTTGTAAAAGCCCTCAAAAACAGAATTTTGTTGAATTTGATGAAATTTCAAAAACTTTTTCTCAAAAAAACATATCTCACAGTTAGAGTTTTTTTGGATTACTTTTCAAAGTCCAACAAAATTTTTAATATAACTACAGCATGTCTGACACAAATCCGAAGACTAAAGCCAGCTATGTCCAGTCAAAGGTTTTGTGCCGCCCAGTTTAGGTCTTTGCTGTAGCAAAAGTGCCCCACACATATATGTAGATATACTGACAACCCTTCTTTATTTTGATAATATCAAATTCAACACTTTGGATTCACGTAGTCAGGGCCGGATTTAACTGATCTGAGGCCCTTGGCCAGCTATGTCCAGCCCGCGATCCGTGGGCGGCATGCAGCCCAGTCGAGGGGTTTGTGCAACCCAGTTTAGGTTTTCGCGGTAGTAAAAGCATCCTACTTACTGACAACTGTCCTTGTTTGGATAATTATCAACTTATAATTCTTTAATTGCAATTAAAGAATCTTTGACTTAACAGACTCCACCCATATGGCTTGCAGCCGGGGGTTGAAGGACCATTGTATCTCCTTTTCGTGGAGATAATTATAAATCTACGATTGGTTCCAAGCTTTGATTCCTTCTCGCAAGACACGTTCAACGCCAACTAGGTTGGTGCTGTTGTCAGAGAAAAAGTGAGTGGTTTCACCATAGCGTGAAACAAAACGCCGGATAGCGTTTAATAGTCCATCAGTAGACAAGTCAACAGCTAATTCTAAACACACTGCCTGTGTAGTCATACACGTGAAAAGAGAGCCGGCCGTAGTGCTTTACATCGCTAGGCTGTTGGCGAACCAGCAGAGGCCCGAAGTGGTCACCACCCACATGAGAGAACGGTGGCAATTCCAACTGCATTCTTGGTGAAGGTAATTCAGCCATAACCTCCTGAGCTGATTTTGCGTTTCTGTGTCGGTACTGCGGACAGTTAGTTATTACACGCCGAACTACAGCAGATGCCTTCAAAATCCAATATTTTTGGCAGACCACTATCAATGTGTGGTTGAATGCGCTGCGTTCACGTGACACTGACGTACTATTAAGTCCGTCAGATGTGAAACCTGTGGCAAGATAACTGAGTGTCGTGCTTCATAGCTGATTGGGGCCTTCTCCAGTCTTCCTCCCACTCTGAGAATTCCATCCACAAGGATCGGAGCAAGCCTTTTTACTGGAGATGACTGACTCAGCACTCTCAGATTTGCTTTTCCAGTCGCCTTGATGAACCAGAGAGAAAAGGTTTTTCTCTGAACGCAACGAATGAGTAGCTTTTTAAGATTTGCCAGTCCCTCCACAGAAATCGGACTCTTCTTGAGCACAAAGTGAGAGTGACGCCATTGACAGATGAAACGGACAAAACGCTGTTGCCACGCAACAGCGACTTCCAGCTTGTACAAGTCAGAAAAATACAGGAGTAACTTCATAAAAGCGTCTTCACATTCTACATTTGAGTAAACCTGTGTCGGCGGTGCCCTTTTGTTGAAGACCTTGCAATCCACAGCAATAACTTCAGATTTATTTTGGTCTGGCCAGTACTGTGGGTCATCCTTGAGGAACAATAGTCCAGATTTACAGGTTGCTGATTTAACTAGAACTTCTGGCGAAACCCCTCTGGACACCAAATCAGCGGGATGTTGTTTTGCTGGGACGTGTCTCCAGTTGCTGGTAGAAGTACATTTCTAAATGAAAGCCAAACGTCGAGAAACGAACTCAGGAAAACGCTTGCGTTCATTGTGTATGCTTTGAAGAACAACAGTTGAGTCTGTCCAGAATATACTGGGTCGAAGGTCGAGGTTCAACTCTCTTTTCATATGCCTTCCAGTTGTACTGCCATTACTGCAGCAATCAATTCCAAACGCGGTATGGACGTTTCACCCTTAGACACCAGTCGCGCCTTTGACATCGCTAAGGTGCAGCTCACGTTGCCGTTTCGGTCAACAGCTCGCAGGTAACAGACGGCACCACAACCTGTTGTTGAAGCAACAGAAAAAACGTGCAACTGACATTTCTGCATATTTTCATACGAGTTCAAATTGAAACAACGAGGCAGTGACACGTTGCGCAGCTGGGGCAGACTTGACAGCCACTTTTCCCATCTGTGCAAACCCTTCTTGGGCATTTCTTCATCCCATTCCAACCCCTGTTCGCACAAGCTGCGATAGATAGAACGCGCTTCCAGTACAACAGGGGCAACAAGCCCCAGTGGGTCGAATAGTGATTCACAGTTGACAGGAGACCTCGCCGGGTTCTTGGCTTCATAGCGAGAGAAACAGTGAAACGAAACTCATCTGACTGAACGTTCCACTCAACACCAAGCACTCGTTCTTGCAGGCTTGAATCGATCGAGTCGGGCATGTAGCCAGAAATTTCGATAGGGGGGTAAACAACAACATAGTCTCAACATTTGATTGTTTAATGTCCCTTACCCTTGTTTTTAAAGCATCATCCATAAAAAGTGCATTTTTCTGGTGCTTTTTTCTAAATAATTATGTTCAGATTTAAGCCAGCAAATAAAAAGTCCATTTTCGTTGAATTGAGAAATGTTAAAGTTTGTTTTCAGTAAAGTTCCAAGCTTCTATTTTGGATGAAAGCCACCATTTTCTCGTAAAACTTTCATGCAGGAGCGCCTGTGAAAATCTCAATGTTTCAAGTGCAAGATCTGCATTATGACTTTAGCAGCCAATATCGCAGTTGAGCAAGGAGTCATTGTGGCCGCCATTGTGAATGCGTTTTTATATTTACACGCTTCTGATGTCCATCAACACTCGTTCAATCGAAGCCTAGTAGCGACTTTGCTTTAATGACTCCCGAAGTAGGTCTACAAAACTTGCGCGCATGTAAGATGTGCATCTTGTCCAATTCTTGAGGGACTGATTGATATATGCAGCTGATAAAGTAAAGGATAGAATATCTCAACGCGTCTGAAAAATGTATGGATTTTACGTCATTAAATGCTATGAAAGGCAAACGTTACACATGTCCTCTAAACAAACTTGCACATGTTTGACCCACACAGTCTACACAAAATGTGAAAATGGTTGTGTGTTTGCAATCGATTTTCACCACGTCTCCGCAGTAAAGATAAGAAACACTAGTCGCCGAAACATAGCACAACGGTAGGTTAGCTGATCTATCCCAATGGTTCCCGAAGTATCGGTCAAAACCCAAACAAGGGCAACGAAGGGTCAAAAAAAGGCCGTGCCGAGGCGATCCAAACCGAAGTTTTGTATTATCAACATTACCGCTGTTTGCCTTTGTCTGTAGTGTAAGTACGTGAGAAAAAAGTGAAATGCTGACATTAAAAACAAGCTTAGCAACTTACT
>Ga0210059_1009187_pt1 | contig 15480 bp, 5 predicted proteins | sample Ectturendosymbi2_FD_188042 | JGI IMG/M metagenome (GOLD analysis project Ga0210059, IMG submission 188042) | Ecteinascidia turbinata endosymbiont from Florida, USA - Sample 2 (SPAdes) (version 2) | ecosystem: Host-associated > Tunicates > Ascidians > Unclassified | place: Key West, Florida... | reverse complement strand
AAAGCAGGGTAATATTTGGGGAAGTTTTCCTTGCAAATATTGTCCTTGATATAACTAAATCGAACCCACGTTATTACTAAATATAAAGTTATATCTAAAGCACAGTATTCCAAGTATAAAATATACGGAAACTTTTTCTGTGTAAAATTGGCGCCCACGTGTATTTTCTTAAGATTTCATACTTTCGAAATTGAGCTTCGCCTCTGACATACCTCGTTCTGTAAACTGCTAATCTACTATATTTGTTTGTTTTTTTTGCCTATCTTGTTATATAAATAAGCTCTATAAATACATTTTTCTGTCATTTTACCCGTACTTAACCCATTTTTATGTCATTTTACCCGTACCAACCCTATTTTTGTGTCACTTTACCCGTACCAAACCCATTTTTGTGTCTTTTTACCCGTCCTAAGTTTATTTTTGTGTCTTTTTACCAGTCCTAAGTTTATTTTTGTGTCTTTTTACCCGTCCTAAGTTTATTTGTGTGTCTTTTTACCCGTCCTAAGTTTATTTTTGTGTCTTTTTACCCGTCCTAAGTTTATTTTTGTGTCTTTTTACCCGTCCTAAGTTTATTTTTGTGTCTTTTTACCCGTCCTAAGTTTATCTTTGTGTCATTTTATTCGTCCTCAGTTCATTTTTGTGTCATTGTCTTCGTCTTCAGTTCATTTTTGTGTTATTTTATCCGTCCTTCTGTCTACAATATTGTTTGTCTATGCACTATAATTTGTCTTGTGTAAACAACGCCATAGCCCACATTACTTTGTTTCAGAAAATACCACATGCAATGCTGAGTGCGGACGAAGTCCTGCTCAAATTTTTTCTAATCGCTAAACACTTTGTTTCAGATAATGCCATACAAAATGCTGTGTGTGGACGAAGTCCTGCTCACATTTTTTCTAATCACTTTGTTTCAGATAATGCCATACAAAATGCTGAGTGCGGACAAAGTCCTGCTCAAATTTTCTTTACCCATAAAAATACTTTGTTTAATACCATATAAAATACTAAGTTCGGCCGAAACACTAACAATTATATGCTAACAATTTTTTCGCCACGCCGAAAAATTTTACTGACTAACCAAATTCTTTTCCGCCGCAAAAATGCTTACGAAATACTATCTTGCTAAGAAGGTTGCAATGCATCCGCGCACCGCCGGCGACGGGCACAGTTTGACGGCTGTTAGGCTGTTGCTTAAACCGATATCTAATCTAATGTGAGCACGTAAGGGCAGTTCTCCTGTCAGGGCGTTCTCTTGCTTGATTCGCGAGGTGTCCAAACGGTTATAGTCGATCTAGTAATTCTTGGAACTCGAGATTAAAAAATATTACCTTCTATTGTCTTTTCACTACGATGTATTACGAGCAAGTCTTAAGCTTTGCTACTTCGTCCGTTTGCGATAAAAGCGCATAAAATTTTTTACTACATTTTTACAATCAATGCTTAATGCTTACACAATTCTTGCCTTCATATTTTCCATGCTGTTCCGATTTTCTTTGACTCTAGCACCTGCATAACTAATTTCTCTTGCTCACATTTTTTCACAGTGAATTTTTCGGAACACATTGCATGCGAAAACTTTCTTTCTCGAGTCGCTCCCGTGGGGTGGAATGCTTTGCCGGCAGACAGCAATAACATCAGGTAATGTTTCTACTTTATCATTTTAATATAAATATTACCTAAAACTTTCTAACCTTTAAGTGTTTATATTTATATGAAATAAAAATTTCTTTTGAAAGCTAAAATACTGAATTTTCTTTTCACCAATAGCATATCGTCAGTAACTGCTAGTTTACCCTAGGTCAGTCAATTTGTTTTTCATTAAAACTAAAATGTCTGAATTTTCGTGCTCGCCACCGTTGTCACCCATTCAGCTGCTGTTGGATGAAGTTTTTGATGAAGCAACCACCGAGTCAAAACCACGAATTTTACCGCCTGTAAACAAAATTCAACAGATTTAGCAGCTGGTCATTGATTTTCATACATGTGTTAAGAATATCGATTTATTTACAATATGGGAATTGGCTACTGATACTTTTTTAATCAAAATTGGGATTGCTGAACCTATTCTTTGCTTTGTCAAGTGTACTCTTGAACAAGCTACGCATTTAATGGTGTCGCAAATACCGCTCGCCCCTTATATAGTGGCAGACAAAACTGACTTAGATACGGAACTTCTGCGCATCCATGGAGTGTTTGCAAAATTCCCTGATGCTTCGCCATTCATTTTTGAAATGATGATTGTTTCCCAGTCGACTAACCTGAGTTCTATACAAGCGCATGTTTCACTACGCAAAATCTTGGATGTAATCTTAGACTATGCTCCTTTAATTCCGAAATCTACACGCAAAGATCTTTTGAAATATTATCTCTCGCTATGTGTAAGCAATTTTGAACAAGACAGTTCATATCAAGCAAGACTAACTGAGGTATATCTTTCTTTTTGCATTCGACGATATCTAGCATTTATTTTCAAGCAACTAGTATCTTTCCATACTTTTCGCAGAACCTTATAGGAAAAACTTAAGAATTTTTTTTCTAAATTAAATAAACATTAATAAACTGCCTAGTACATTTTCGATGGATTTTTCTCCCAACTATCTTGGACCTTCACCAAAACGACCAAAGTTAACGATACCTCCACATAAATTACAATCTACCACGAAGGCGTCCAATCTTTCTTCTCAAAATCACATTACGTACGAAGAATCAAAAACGCTTTATATTCAGAACAACAAAATGCATCATACTCGATGGCTGATAATCTTACTTTCATTAATCCTGAGCACAACGAGGTTCTGGTGGTAAATGCGTCCCTTAACGAAATACACAATTGGCAATTAAGTACAATACCGTACACTTGCATTTTCGTTGAAAACCTCGCTTGTCAAAATACCATTTGTGGCTGGATAGGAATCTTGTTGGCGTCTCTCAATCACCTTCCCTCATGTGCTATTGGCGTAAAGACACAGCTCAGCGAGACTGACAAACCTTTTTTACAAACTACTGATTTGACTAAGTTGCGACACTTAATCTGGCGAAATCTGGCGTTCCGCTTCAGTTACAAGTCCTAATTCTATAATTCTACCTGCCACTAATTTCACTATACCTATTTAAGTTTAAGGTAAATATCCTTGTGAAGATAATTTGGCTGGTCTAACTATCTCCTACATAATTGGCGATAGTCAGTCGGATGTTTAAAAATGGGGCTAACTTTTGCATGCGTGGCTCCATTTTTGAGCGAAAACCAGGGGAATAAAAAGCTGGTAAATTGAGAGCCATTGATTCTATTCAAGTTGGTTGGTTTACTGAGGCCTGGTCCCTATTGGTTATCTTCACCTGGATTTAAGTAGATTCTCTTTAAGACTAATTACTTTTTGTTCAATAAATATTCGCATATATTCATACAATATTCTCTCTTCACAGCCGTTAAGGTTTCTACCTTTTCCGCTTCTAAGCCTCGGGAGGTCAGTTGGGATAGTAGAGCAATGCTCCTGCTCAACTGACAGTAGACATTTCTACACTTGGGCTGGGGTTCCCTTACCCCATTAGTTTTCTTGGTCTTTCTTCGGACCATCCTTGTATGAATATACTGCGTTAGGCCCAATGTTCGCCTCGGGGAACCGATCCTGGCAAAATCGTTGATCCCTGTTACAACATTGGATGTATACTCTCACTAGAATGTCCTACTGTTTTCTTTATAATACTTATATTTATATCTTGATCGCTATATGTCAATGTTTTTTTATTTCTCAATTTTAGTCTTTCACATTCTCTAATTACTAACTATCACCAATTTCTGTCACAATACTTTAGGGATTTTTCCCCTATAAATAACGACAATCGGTAGTCCACAACGTTTTTTCTATTGTGTTTTTCAGATAAAAATTCAACTTCAATCATCCAAAAGTTCGCCGAAACTTTCGTATCCCACAACCAGTTGTTTTTTAGGTGAATCCGCTCTGGAATCATTCCCTTGCGTCGAGGCGTCTGGCTGCGACCAGCAGCATCAACAGTGCAGACGCCGGTGCTGCAACCCGCAGCACCGGCCACGATGCATATGAAAGCCGCGTCACATACGAGGGATGTTTCGGTATTTTTTCTATTAGCCCATTTCCTCGTATGATGCATCTCTTACCTTTAAACGACTCTTCACACTGATTCGGTTCGAAAATTCCGACGACAAAATTAAGTTGACAATAACAATCGACAGTCACAGACCATGTTCAGGCAGATACGAGGCAGCAAATAGACATGTCACTAGCATTTAGATTATTGACGTTGATTAACAACAAACCTTTTCAGCCACTCTCGAGATATAGTCACATTTAGTTGTCATGTTTACATTCATTGACAGGACTCAGATGGTCAGTTTTATTGACAATGTGGATTACTTGAACAGAAACGTCAACTCTTCATATTTTTTGGTTTCTGAATCCAATTTGCCATGATCCTGTTTTGAAACGGGACAGACCTACATGCGTTTTGACGCTGACAGGAATAATTACATTTTTGTGGATATATACCCATTTTTTGGCCCCTTTGGAAGAAACAAACATTTTTCATCTGCACCATGTCAACAGATAAGTAACTATTTTTCATTTCATTATTCTCGTGCCTCGACAGCTTTTAGACAACATGCTTCCACCACTTTTCGCTTAATCACAGGTTTCATGCTTGTGAAGCCCTAATGCGTGACATAGCAATTACTTATTATCTAGTTATGACAACTCCAAACCACGTAAATTTTATTGCATTCTGCATAGCCCGCAATGCTTACAAATTCGATAAACTTTTTCAGCATTAATAGTCAATATGCAACACAACGCGCGATTCACACCGCCTGCACTTCCTGTTGTTTTGTTTTGACTGCGCGCATAGCGAACGCAGTCGGGACGGTGCATCGGGAAACGCACTTGCGTCTTCCCTGACTCGTCTTGCACGACAACTCGCTGTCTCACAAACGAACAAACGGCGTGCCGCGTTCACATCACTTCATCACAATTATGCAACACCTATTTCGGCTCGACCACACCTTTGAACACATTTTCAACTTATCCACATTTGCTTTGAGAACTGGTCACTTGTTTTAACTTTCTTTTTTGCTACAACGCGCAACTCGTTTTAATTCAGACGCGGAATAACTTTAGGTTTTCCTCAACCATCTGCATAAGCTAGCATCAGCATTTTAACATGCCTTTACACGACAACACAGCCTTCTACATGCACTTCGCGCTGCAGCTAGACTAATCCTTGAACATTCAGCTTCAACAAACCTGCCTTCGGACTGCATCAGTAGTCACATCCTTGCATACAAATTTCACAAAATCTCTCTCAGCTTGCGTCCCAACCTTACAGAAATGATTTTGCTCATCACAAAATTTACAATTCATTTTGCTCTAAATCACAAAAAAATCATCACTTTATTAGCAGATAAAAAACCTTCTTCCAATATCAATTGATTTTAAGACTTTCACCGCTTCTGATATACACACAAGCCATTTTTTTCACCCGGTTATGAATTTAAAACTTTTGACAACGAATCAGTAGGTAACGAAGAGTATTTTCAGTTGGCTCTCAAATCCTTGTCTTGGCAACAACCAACAATTTTGATCTTGCCCATAGGATAGGTTCCAGATAAGGAATTTTTGATGGATACTACACTTCGTGATATGTTCCAAAAACAGACGAAAGATAACGTGTGGCATTTTCGGCAGCTTTATTTCTCCGCCTTACGGCTGGGATATACTTTTTGGATGGAACGTTGCAATATTAACGTTGCGATCTAACTTATACATCTCATGCCTACGTCTCATAGGGACGACCTGACCTAATACTTTCAAGCTCAATTTAAACATCACAAAAACGTTACTAAATCGTTTCGCTTTTTTTATGACTCGTTTTTGCTCAGCAATTTAACAGCTATCGGCGCTGCTGTAACTTTACTTCACACTCTCGTGACATAACCCTTTTTGTCTTCTGTTTAACCTTTCATCCTTAATTAGGCATGTTTTGACATTTGGGTGCCAATGCAAAAACCTACTGGTCAGCTAATCGTTGCAACAATTCTTAATTTTTTCCATTTAATTCATTTTAAGGAAAACCTCCTAAGCGCAGCATAGCACCCGACAACTCTTTAGTTTTAAACCACAGCTTTCCCGTTTATTGCTCTAACACACACCAGCCTAATTTTTGGTGCGCTATATAAATTGCTAGCGAGCTATATAAAACTACAACTCTGTTGATGGCTATAACATCATTTCTATAAAATCTGCCCATTCTAAATTCCAAATAAAATTTCCTCTACTCTGCATTCAGGGCTAGGGTCACATTCGACATTGCAAGACGTTCAAACAAACCTCACAAAGCATCATTTTCATGCAGGGCAGTACGCAACCTGCGACAAAAAAAATGCAGCTAAGGCATGCTTGCGAAGCATTTTACAAACAAACCAATGTTCGACGTCTAATGGTTTGGCTAACTTCATTCATCAGCCGCCATTACAGCTAATGGACCCTTTCATGCATAACGAAATATAAATGACAACTCGAAACGCTCACTAATCACATTAATTAATACAACTCAATACAGGCTATTTTCAATTGAACTGACTACTACATCAACCACAAACTACCACGTAATAATTAATCCCAAGTTTTTCCAACACCACCTAAGCGAACGAATAGCAAACATTGCCCTCATAGCATTTTCATTACCTTTCACTTTGACAGATGTCCGAAACGTCGGACAGCACTTTTGCATTTTTGATAACCAGTAAGAACCACTTTAATTTTTTCTACACTCGCAAATTTCCAGAATTACAACTTTTTTACTCACTACAGAACAATAGCGCAACCCTAACATGAACAATAAAACAAACCCTACTCTCGTCGCTTTTCCAGTCACATTTCAACATTTTTAGGATTTCTCCTCGCAAGACATTCTGTTGACTTTTCCTACGAAAATTTAACCATATTCCAAAACCAAGTCCTTTGCGCCTTAAGAAAAACGCGACAGGAATCAAACTGTCTTTATTTCATAAACCATAAATACATGATTTTTATGTTTCAAATCAATAAATCACTTTTTTGAACACTTTTTCTTCACGACTCCGCTTATATCTCCAATTTTTTAATTTAAATCTATTCCATCCACCTTCAATTGGTCAAAAGAAATACCATGACATAAGAAACAAAATACCCTATTTCCTGTTCATCAGACACACGTCTAGGATTTGCTTACATCATATGTTGATTTTTACACTGATACCACGTTACTAAATGATTTTCATAGAAACCAACAGCTTTCATTTAACTTTCTGAGGTCTACATATATCAACAAATTCTACTATTTCACACACTCTAACACAATATTTTTTGTCAATGCTGAAAACTAAATTGTCCACCCTTACCTCCCACACCTTAAGCACAACCTTGCCGATTGCGCACAAGCGCTCAAAACACAACAGACGTCGTCACCAGCTCTCAACAATCACCAGCAGCGCTCACGACTTTCAGTCTCTTATGCAGTTTTCATCACATAAAGTCTCGCCAAACACAGACACTGCAGCCTTATACGAAAGAAACCAAGACCAAAAACTACCCCGAATTTACCAGCATTCCACTTTTCACCGAGCTGTTAGAGTAACGTTAGCGATTATATTTTAGATAATAGTTCATTCACATCTGTTGCGAATTAGAAAAGCGCTCCGCACAGCACATCATGCCAGTTCAACGTGATCTCCGTTTTTGCCTGAAGTCGGATCGCGTTACAGCAAAAGCGGTCTATTGAATACGTCACTGTGGTTTGATCGCATGAACCAACCCACGTTGGACTTTGCACACTACAACCAACAACTTCTTTTACCGAAAACCTTCGTGCTAGTGTTGAATCTGACAGTTCCACATCAAAGGGCTTTTACATTTGACATTGGCATAACAAAATTTTTTTTAACAAATCTTCACGACATATCAGTTTACCGGCGACGATCAGCCCTTAGCCAAGTCATTCTAGAAGAACACCCATAGTAGCAAGTCATCATGAACCATTATACAATGACCCTAAACCCTCTTTTTTTAAGATTTATAGAAAAGGACTTATAAACCTAATTTCAGTTTTTAACTTTTAGTATTAAGCTTTCTTCGAGAATCTAAGCCTTTTCACGAACAGGGCTTAACAATAATTGACACAGGATGTCGACACAAACCCCCCCAACAAAGGAACATAAAAAACAAGATCAATAAGTGTCCGTAACAAGCGCCGGACTCATAAAAACAGCCTTAGCAGACACTTTCCCAGTCTACAAACGTCATAACACTTGCTTTTTAAATACATTAACGCCTTCCTTGCATAATTTTTCACGTCGATTGGACATTGCTTGCATTTAAGCTGTCCACGCAAATGCAACTCGCACAATCACTGAACCTGTTATCTGTCATTAATCAAACCTAACACGTGTCTTGACAGTAAAATATCATTATGAAAAATAAAGAACTTTTCAGAGCCTCCTAAGGGGAACGACTTTCAATGTCTGCATCCCTTACAACGAGGAGCAACCGTTGGTGTCGTTGCTTCATTTCAAGTGCGCAACGCCAACATTTGTAAGTTCGCCAGTCGTCTTCTCATTATCGCCACCTTCCGACAAACGACAAACAAGTGCTGCATCTTGTAACTGTGCTTCACATTAACTTTTTTCTGACTTAAGACCTTGCATTTTTTCCTGATTTCACACTCGGGAAAACTTCAGTACATACATGATCTCAATTCATCTGTTTCTACGACCTCAAACGTATCATCGTCAGGACGGCAAATAAATTGCTGCTATTGCAAAATAAGCTCACAGTCAGAGTGACTTACTTCAAACAAACTTCATATTTTTTGCAGAACCTTTCACATGAATATGTTTGCTATCAAATGCACATGTTTTATATTTCTCAAACAATTCCAGTCATTTTAAATTAAATTTATGAAAATTGGAACATGCGATTCTTAGCAGCCAGCAATAATCGCTGAAGTACTCAGCAGTACATTTGCCACAGATACAGTTCCAGCCTCTGGACTTTATATTTTCTTCTTTGCAGGTTCGACAAGTGTAAATACCTCAGCACCCTATGCACTGGTCTCTTTGCGTCCATTAGAAGCATCGCACACTTTCCTACTCGAAATCTTCTTTATTATATCAAACGATTGCTATCAATTCTCAAACTTGATTTAACGCAGTAACTACACCTGGACATACACTGGTGCATATACCTAAATCTCAACACACAAATATAATGGAAAACCTTCCACCACTTGCAGTCTTACTCTGTGTTTCATGAAACTCCCTAACACTGATAAGACAAGATCCGAACCTCCATGTGTTTGAATGAAATACCAGCCCAAACATTACTGCTTTCACATGCCAACCATTTATTTAAACGATTTTCACAAATTTATTGCACCAACTCATTTCATAATTCAACCAGCGCACATTACGAAACAACGTCAACAGATCTCCCAATTTTTTGCAGAACAAATACTTTTCCCTCATAACAGCTTCGTCGCTGAGCCATAATTTCAAATGCCAAAATTTAAACTCTTCAAGCTTTTATCGCTAACACATAAGAATACTGATTCTCTGCACCGATTATCTTCTTCACTGCCAGTGGATACCAATCCCGTGGTCATACAATCAACGAGAACTTTGGAAAAATCCCACAACAATTGAAAATGATCTACTTCATGCACCAAAGACAATTGACACACAACCAACACTTACTTTAGCTGAAGGAATCACTAACGACATTATAATAAAGCCCTCTATAGCTTAATCATACCACAATGATAATCCCTCAGGAACATGTACGTTACCTTCTCCAATACAAAACACGCAAAACATTCATAGTCAATCACCAACTGCTGATATTCCAAAATCTCTCGCTGAACAAGTCAATTCAAGATCACAGACCCTAGACCAACAACCACGCAAACAACAACAACATCAATACCGACTTTGTTACCACTGCCGTCAAACCGGTCATTCAAAATCATGTTGCCCCAAAAGAATACACAAACAAAAATTAAAGAAAATCAATTTATCGACCAGCTGACGCAACTCTTCCTAAAATATCAAGAGCAACATTCGAAACACTTTTTTTTCACAACTTAACATGTTCGCCTGCACAAGTAAACGTTCTTGTGACTGACGGTCCACGGATCACTTAACGTCTCATTCCTCAAAATATCCTGACTCATTTTTAAGTTTCTGCTTTTCAGAAATCTTAACAATCCAAAAATGACTAATGACATTTTACATCCTCATTCTCCTGACATCAATGCACAACCTGCGGAAACATCAGCAGCGACAGAAATGAACATACAAACATTGACTGCACATTCACAAGACGACATCATGAATTCGCCTCAACCAGAAAAACCTTCTCCAACGAACACATCATCTCCCCGAGTTCATGGCAACAATGAAACATTGCTTAGTGACCTACGCATTGCAAAGAATTTCATTCATACGTTAATGACATTGTCACAACAATTCCTAACATCGTTAGATAAAACAGAGGAAATGAACACCACCCAAAACACCATACAACACAAAACAAATACAAAACCGGCAAATTGCCATTTCCAGGAGATGTCATACAATCAGTTTCTCTGTAACCTACTCGACATTATCAAAGATTTGTCACTACCACACGCGAAATCATACACTCCTTATCCTCAGTCTATACACAACCATCAGCAATCTCTCCCAGAACAAATTCACATTTTACAGCAACAAGTCGGAAAAATATACCAATTACAAAAAAGTCGAAATGGTTGCCAGACCAATTCTAACCACAAACCAGAAACTCGAACATGTTACCGCTGTAACACATACGGTCACATAGCCAGAAATTGCCGACGAGCACCTATAAACAAGACCAACCGACTAACGTGCAAAACAACCGTTCAGCCAACAAGACTTCCACAACGACACAACACCAACCAAGCTCTCCTCAAAAATCAGGTCCGACACCAGCAACGCGATCAGAATAACTTCACAAAACGATAACACTATTTCCAAGGTAAGTGAATAGCTGCCAGTTGTGGTCCGACGATTTTCACGTTAGCATTTAATTTTGTTTCTCAGCTATTTTTATTTTTTATCGATATATTCATTGCAAACAACGCCAAACGATATCTGCATTTTGAAATAGATACAAGCAAAGAGATACTGACAGATTTCAAAAAATGACGAAAGTAACAGATGCGACATGACTTATGAAAAACAAAAATAAAATGAGTCACAGATACGTATATTTCGTATGTCGCATTCACGTCCGTCCCATCTTACAGGTACCTAAATCGTGATCGGACGGAAAAAGGTATGGCTAGTGTAAATAAATAAAGAGCTTGTCATTTCAATCACATGCAATATGGTAAAAGAAATTTACTAGCCCGAGAGGAAGCTTTTTCTATACGCAACGAACAATACTAAGCAATATAAGTTTTCCAGCTTCCAGAAAAATGCATTACAGACTACATTTGATAAAAGTTTTACAATAACAAGAATCACACCAACAACACTGCACGCACACACACACGGGCTGAAATCGCAGTTCTCATCGGGATGACGAAAGGCTTATCATGTCATCCACAACGGAGTGAATACGTTTTCACCTTCTAGTCAATACACTACGGTATTGTGTCGATTTGGCAACTTGACTCTCATGCCGGCATCTTTCTCTCTCTATCTTCTCTTTCTATACTTCTCTTTTTCTTCCACTTCAATGAGTGTCAATGCGCGAAGTTTGCACATACCACAACCGCAAAATAACAACGACTCACACAAACACGACACATGATCGCAGTCCTCACCGGGATGACGAAAGGCTTATCATGTCATCCACAATGGAGAGTAAATATTATAACATGCTCCAAGAATATTTTGCAGATGCTATTCGCCAGATCACATTTTTCTTTTTCATTTTTTGATAACTTGCACTTCACTGGGACTTTGAAAGGCTCATCATATTGTCCTAAGCAGTGCAGGCCTATTCTAAACCTTAGACATATTTCAACGTTCAACAAACTGAGACTACGCAAAGCTCATCACGCTGTCTGAATATTTCAAAGCTATATCATGCGCCATTGCTTCAACGATAAGGAAGGAGAATGAGAATTTTGTTTTCGCGTGGAATATTTTATATCTTGCGGATGGGTTTCGCACCTTGTGGACAGATTTGTTTCATTGTGGACACAAGTATCTTTTGAACGAATCTGTATCTTTGGTCGATTCCACGTCCCGGTGGATGAAATTTTATCTTCGAGGACGATATTTTTTTTCCTTTCCACGTTAGCAAATTTATTTTATATGAAATATTCTAATTAAGTAAAAACCATAAACTTTTTTTTGCATTTTTAATACGTTCCTGGACCACGACTGTCACTATTTCTTTAGACAAATGTACATTCACTCATACTTTTCAGGAGTCCAAACGGAAACCAACATAACCCCAATTGAGGAGAAAAGCATCACTCAACACCTTCACAAAAGCTAAAATAAAACATTAAATTTCTCACCCCAAACAATTTCTAAAGTGGCATAAACATACATGCCGTAAAAAGCATCTGTATAAATAAACCTATAATTTCGCCCATGCAATACCATTCACAACTAACTACAGAAAAACAATATTTCATATCAAAAACTCTTTCATTTCACAGATAATGCTTACAGGTTTACTTTCAATTTCTCAAATGCGCCTTTTGCTCGTGCACCTACCCTGCGTTAATCGTGAAAAGCTTTTATTTCTCAGAAACAAACCATGCGATAAACAATTAATTCTGCACCTCAAATTAAACCAACTGCTTCAACCCCTGGTGAACTGCAATCCAGCAATTGCAAAGCAACCACAACCTAGTGATAAAAACGAACACATCTTGTTGCCGACGGACACGCTTACCGTTTGACATTGCGCACATGCTTTCACTTATTCATTGAGAATTTCACTGTTGACATCATCTTTAACATTCTGAAACCCACATTGTCTCTAACGACGCCTTAAGCCTTTGATGATCTTCACCTGAACACCACACCGAGTCAAAGCCAAGCTGCCCTGGTGCAGCTCGCGTGATCAAGTCACGTCGATAACTGGATTGCAACCAACCTAAACACCTGGTGCAAGAACAAACCTTCATATGACTTTCGATACAACCTTTACAACATCTTGCTCCTAGTCGAAAGCTTCGATCATATTTTCACTTTATTAATAGCTGATAACTTGCTGAAATAGCAGTTATGTAGCTCAATAATTTTTCGAAGACACAAACCCCCTCAAAAAACCACGACAATCCACATGCGTGACAAACGCATTTCAACATCATCGCTTTGCAATTTCTTTGAACATCATGATGATCTACCCAAGTTTACACCACACCGTCATATGCGAGGTGAGGATGACCTGTACTTGACGAAAATATCATACTCATGTTTTTACACTTACACAATTTTAAGTAACCACATCAAACTTGAACATATTCCCTATACAATAACGCAAAACACTACTGACATACTTTTGGAAGATATGAATGATAAAAACAATATAATCACCTCTTCAAACGACACTTACAATCACTTCGTCCTGAAACCTTCTGCACGACCTTATTACATATATCCAATGTTGGAACATTTCATGACCTATTACGAAATTTAACAAAACAGCAGGAGATATTCAGGCATGCGCTTCACTGTTATACAATTCCTACGACGGATCTTTCGTCATAAATACACGTTAATCAAAGACACTCCAATCCAAAGCAGTGTCCACTACCCAAACCGACTGTTTTCTTATGAGACCTTCAGTTGGGCATGTCACACATAATCCCTGGACTACACACTATCCTCCATTAAAATATTTATTTTGTCGACACTTCAAAAATGATGTAACGACCTTTCATCATTTTTTTTTATACCAAAACATTCTAAGATGGCATAGAGATAGATGCTATCAAAAAGCATCTATATTTTAAATAGCAACTTCCCCAAACACCTTGCCAATAAAATAGTAGAGTTACATATAACACACTTTGCGACAATTGAATTTCATACCAGTAAAGACAAACAAAAGTCAGTTCACTTTGTCTTACAAAACTTACATTCGTATTTAATGACAACAACAGATGCCATGTTAAACGAAAGTCTACTACCAACAAATACATTAATGGCATACGACCAAGGAAACAAATACTGCGAACGCATTAGTTCAGCAAAAACAGACATGCATAATGCTTTGCACATAAACAAAAAAATACTATATGAATTGCTTTCCATATCAAGAAAACACTGAAACATGCAGAAGAAAAAAGGAGCCACAATGCAAATATGCAGTAGGCTCCATACAAACTGCATTACAAAAACCAGGAATTATTCCAGATATTGAAAAAAACAAACCTTTAATCGCATACTCAAATGCCTGTTTCCTCCCCCAAAATTACACCATATACGGGAATGCAACCCGAATAGACGAAAATCCTAGGACACGAAGGGAGGTAACCGTAGCAATAGTGCTCCTCATCTCAGTTATAATGGGAGCACTAGTAGCAGGCATTATTGAAGCACAAATGAAGACATACAATGACAGAATTAACAAAAAATTACGAGATTTAAAAAACAAATTTACTTCTCAACTGAACCAAATAGAAAACCAAGTCACAGAACTTCAGGCACAACAAATCGAACTGACCAGGGCTATTGCAAAACTCTCTCGAATAACAGCCAACATAGCAAATAGACAACAAAGATTTGAAACATATATCCTGGCATTTAACAGACAATTGTTACAACAACAAATTGTCATAGCCAGAAGATCTATTGAAAATAGAAAACTCATTCTTAGCAGAAATGCATATGAAACACAAAGAGCGATACAAGAATATAACTCAAGAAAACTAATTTTGCAAACGTTAAAACGATTGCAAACTATTCCCTCTTTGCGAAATGATACAGTCTACCGAAACCAAATACAACAAGGTTTCATTTATAACACTGAGATCTATCGAATTATCAAAGCTGATCATGAAAACATGACGCAGTGGATGAAAGAACATCCACTTGTCATTAGTAATCAGTCAATAAGAATTAAACAATTTGATAATATACAAAAAAACTTAAGAGATAAAAATACGTATGCAAAAGACACAGAAATTCTTAAACAACTTACAGAAATCACCGTAAAACCTATTCAACATATAAATTTTACAAATCAATATGAACCGATTCCTTTTCCAGGAATTGATGTCGGTCAAGGAATCTGTGGCGTCATCAATTCCATAGGAGACGCCGGTGTCAAAATCCTAGACATAGGTTCAGACCTTGTCAAAGATGTAGTACTGTTTCAGTCGTCTGAATCGCCTTGAACTTACTGAGGCAAGCACAAGCGAATTATGGTTATTCGGGGCATTTAACTAACAGGAAAGCAACCAGCAGCAATAGAGCTCACATGC
>Ga0210059_1009186_pt1 | contig 15480 bp, 7 predicted proteins | sample Ectturendosymbi2_FD_188042 | JGI IMG/M metagenome (GOLD analysis project Ga0210059, IMG submission 188042) | Ecteinascidia turbinata endosymbiont from Florida, USA - Sample 2 (SPAdes) (version 2) | ecosystem: Host-associated > Tunicates > Ascidians > Unclassified | place: Key West, Florida... | reverse complement strand
CGACGAAGGAGCCAAGGAGCATGTACTCTAGGACTCTTCTTGACATATTATTTCTGATTTGAGGACAAACAGTTGCAGATTATAAAATGTTATCTTTTCACCTTTCAATAAATGTAATCATCATTGTTGTATCATTTAAAATCCTGGATTTGTGCCCAATCGCTTTGTTTCAACAATTGTGAAACACCCTATATTTGGAAGTCGTGCCATTTGCAGCAACCTAGTTACGTGAAAGCAGTTTCTCAACTCCCTTATACGTCAAAACTAAGGTGAGGAATCTATGAGCCCAATGATGACATGCAAGTGGCTATCTAAGTCTTGCTACAGCATGATTATTGAAAAAAACAACAACAAAAAAGCAATTAACTATGTTTGATTGTTGGTGTACTTCGTAAGTTCATAGTATCGTTATATTCGTAGCGATGAAGGTGTGTTACAATCGATTACTATTTAATTTCAGACAAGGGGTACGAGAAAATTTTATGAAAGCTCAGGAGGTACGAGTGCGTATAAAGGTTAAGAACCACTGTTCTAATGAGTATAGAGCAGCTATGTCCGACCCGCGGCCCAGTCGAAGGTTTTGTGCGGCCCAGTTTAGGTTTTCGCTGTAGTAAAAGCATCCCAGATATTGACAATCTGTCCTTTTTTGACAACCTTGAATTTGACATGTTTGATGCAGGTGGTCCTCAGTACCACTTTATAGTCTCTTTTACTATTGCAGTTAGGATTCGAACGCTTTCAGTACATTAGTTGAAGCTAAATTTACTCAGATAAGATCAAAGTAAACCATTCAATGTGCGGCCCGCATTACTGTGTCATTCAATGTGCGGCCCTGGTTAAGATGGTGACATAGTTTTTGGCTGAGTAGGCCATTTGTGTTGGACATAGCTGGTATAGAGCATGAACGTCTTCGTGAAATATACACTCCCAGTATCATAAATAAATTAGCTATGGCAAAATCTAGAAAATGCAATCTTAAGCAGCAGGTTTGCTGTTTTTGACAATCGACTTCGACACACAGGCCTACTGAGACTGATGCACTGTCTTGATATAGCAGAGATCAAATTTCTTGATGAGTATGGAAACATTAATTACTGCCTTTGTACTGTGCTTGCGAGCATTACAGTATTGTATTCCTCCTGAGTAAGAGCACTCGTATATATGTTTTTGGTAAAAAAGATATGTGGCCCATAATGTCCATCAGTTGCTGTTGAGGACCAGATTTTCGCACTTAGGAAATTCAGTATAACTAATGGTAGTCACATGATTGCCCACAGAATTTATGATTTAACAATTTTCACTTGTTCAAGTGTACTTTTAACTTAGGGCCCCGCGCTTTTAATATGCTACAGGTCCCGCACGTCTTTAATCCGGCACTAGACACAACTTTGAAAGATATCGTTGTCCTGTGAAAATAAAGGCACTCGTTGAAAGAGCACGTCAAGCAGAACGTGTGACGTATGTGACCTGGAAGCGACCGCTAAGCGGCGCGTACTTTCGTTAAGAAGACCTTATTAACATATATACGATCTTCCACTGCGGGAGCTAGACTGATAGATCATCCAGTGAGTTTTCATTAAAACTTTGTGAGAAGTTGGCGTCAGCATAATTGAGTGCTTGGAATCACTCCTATAAGATGCTGCTCCGTTGCTTGCGCAATGGACGGCACCGAGACTTTTTATAAAAACGTAAACTGAACGCGATTTTGCGCGTGATTTGTCTGAAGAAAAACAGTTTCATTTCAAATTCCGTTTTTTTGTTTTTTACCAAGCCTCGCAAGTGGTTTAAGTTTTTTCTGAATTATATTCAGGTTACTGGCAGAAGAAGCAACATAATCTATGACATTTCTGTGCAAGCTTTTGACAAAAATGGTTCATTGGGTCAAGCTGCATTTTTTACCACAAGAACGGGTTAGTTACTAGAGTGTGTTTTTGTAAGTTGTAGTGGAACTGTTTAAATATATCAAGTTCTGGTGTTAAACATGATCGTTCTCGGAAATGTTGCGCTGCACAAGTCCATTCAGATTTACAGAGTCAGAGCTTCTGCCTGCTGCTATCTTCAGTCACGATTTTGCATTTTCTAGTAGTAGTATATGCGACGGCAACGTAAGTATCAAGCAAAAGGCTTTTTGCGTGATCGAATCTATGTAGGGTGCTCAAAATCAAAATTGAACCAAAAGGATTGCAACGCAAGGTTTACATATCCTCGCTTCTTTTGCCAACCTTTTTCCTTTTGTGACGTTTTGCTTCTTTCATTGATAACCACATTAAGACGCCGATCACGGTTTGGTTTTCGACCCGGGAGTGTTTTTACTGTTTCTACGTGGCTTGTTGTCTGAAACAGCACAATGACAGCTTTTATCATCATTTAGTGCCTTTGTATTATCACCAAAACAATCGAATGAGAATTCCGATTGCGGTTTTATTAGTGTGCCCCTTCTAAATTTTATTTCTTCAGTTCTTATAAGCTGCATTACTATCACCTCTTTGACCTTTTACTTAACATTTGTATGATGGTTTGCATGTTATTTTTAAACACAATAGTTTGTTTCGTGTTTTGTAACAATTACCACCATTTTGGTGAAATACAGCGCCCGACGGTGTCAGCATCCTCTCTGTCATCACAACGCCAACGTTCATCACAATCTTTATCGAATCAGTTCCGGGAATCATAACTCATGAAGTGAAGGTTTCGAATGCAGAAAACTCTTCTGATTTCTCTCTGCATGAGCCGGGAAGCTCCAATCTTTCACATGTTGTAATGTGAGAAAATTTCATTGTTTTGAAGTCAAGGAGCACAGTAAAGATTAGTACCAAAATCAACTAAGATTATTAAAGTTCAATTTCTCGTGCTGCAAAATAAATTTCAAATGCAGCTTGCGACAGACGTTAGGTTGGCATTATTGAAAATGTTTTATTACATTGCAGCTTAAAACATACGGATATGTTTGTTTTTTTTGTTAAACTTCTCAATAACTGGCATACAGTACATAGAACAAACACGTAAACTAAGCCAACGCACAAGAACCTCTCAGTTGTTTTTGTCATATTTGGCTTTCACCTCAACCACACGCAAATGTGATTTTAGAATGTGATTATTGATTATTTACGTATTGCCCTTGTGTAATGGCAGATCATATCTGGTTCCATTTGCCAACACGACCCTGATTTCATTTGCAAAGAAAAAAACTTAAGGCATAAACAGGAACACCGGAGCACGGTGGTTAGTATAAATAGTCAGGCCACCTGGAAACTTCTACAAGAAAATGTTTAACCAACATGCTTGTTTCTTTCCAAAATGGTGTTCATTTGACAAAGCGGGAGATATTTCAAACATGTTCAATCCCTGAATTAAGTAATAAATCAGCGAAGACCACCGCGAGAATCAAGACTGTCAACGCTGTGACATAACAATAGCTGGAAGTACGGCACCACGTCTGACCTGCGAATTGCGCATCGTTTCAGTAAAGCGTGTTGTTACTTGTGCAGTCATCAGACACCTGTAGGCTGTTCTGTGCTGCAACTAAAGCGCATCGAAAGGCGTAGGTAAAGGTTACAGTCTGAGTGTTCTTCTAGCCTACGTGAAGCTGTTCAGGATTGTATGACGCTACCAGCATCTTGGTCACGGTGCGGTAAGTACGTTGCAGTCACCGGTTTTACGCCTTCATCTCCTGTAATTTGTAATTTAGAGGTTGGTAAACATCACGGACCAGCGAATTGCGAAAATCGCGATGCACTGATTCATTGGTCAGCATGCCTTAACGATTCATATTTCAGAACTGTCGCGTGGGTGAGTATTCAGAAACATTGATATAACCGGTAAATAATCGATTTTCAAACGTATTGCAGTTAAGGATTGGAAAAACATTGAAATGAGTTAAATTCCATTTTGCGCTGTAAATACTGAACCAGTTTTATTAACACAACTAACTGTCGCATGCCACACACGGTAATAACTTTGTACCACCAGGAGCTAATTTTCGATAATTTTTCGGCGAGTTGTAGTGAAAACAGTCTGCATCTACTCAGACTTGCTTGTCTGACGCGAAGTCGACCAAATAAAAGGGGCACGTTGCCTTCCTTTCACTTCAGTTGCACAGGATAAATTGTACAGTAAGCTAAATGTGGATTTGACTGAGGGACAGGATCAATTTGACCTGTTGATTGACTGCATTAAACCATGGGCGTCGGAAGGATTTTTTTCCGGGGTAACCAAAAAGTTTTTTGGAGGGGGGAAAAAGTGGCGTAATTTCATTTTACCCACTAGAAACTATGAAAACGACCTTTCTTCACTAAAAGTTTAATAGGAAAATGTCAAATATCAAAATCCAGGAGGACCAGGGTTTCCCCTCCCCTGCCTTCCTACGATCATGCATGAAACTAGGATAGTGGTGGTCAGGCCCACAACAGGGAGAAGGCAATTCCTCCCTTCCCGAAATTTCCGAAACATTTTGTGAGCGGCAAAACCACCCTGGATCTACATATGTGTTGTGCGTGAGCGGTGCAGGTTTTGTAATATTTTAAAATATATTCAACTTATAGAATGATAATGAACTTTCTTTTAAATAATTATCTAGTGAACCTAATTACGGGAGTTTTAAAGCAACACCTGCAGTAAATGACTGAGACGTGGCAGGGTCTCTCTGCTCCATGCCAGCACATCACGCGCCATAGCTTCTTTTACTTTCACACGAAACTTAGTCATCTGCGCGAATGCTAGAGAGCATGATACTAGCAACAGTTCGGAGATTTCTCTTCGCTAAGTGTGTGCTTCACAATACTAGAAGTTCCGACCCACCTATGGCCCAGCAGTGGCTCTCGCATTCAAAACCAGTGGCCTGTGAAGGTCATTTGAAAATGGCCCGCAAGACCAAGCGGCGGTATTCAAAGTTTTCTTTGAAATGACCAAGCTAGACGCCAAGCCAAGCTCGTCTGGTGAAACCAATTGCAAGCGGCCGGTGCTAACCTATTACGAAAAACATCAAATATGCTGGTGAACACGCTAGTACCTTTCGCAGATGCCTGCTTTAATGGTATATTCATTACTTAACATAAGAATGATGAAGAACGTTTGGATAAAATGTGCGTAGAAATGCTTCCCCCTTTTGGTCGCAATGTGATGAAAATTCTCCTACATTTGAGGACCACTTTGACCACCCGCGACGATGATATGAGGCTTTAAACCTGACCCTCAAATTTAGTAAAGCTTCCAATCACTTCTAGATGTTTCAAGTTGCAAATTTACTGTACATTAACATCAAAACTTCCCCTTTGACCAGTAGAATGGGTCAAAGCGCAGCAAGATACATTTTTATTTTTTTGCATGCATTTGCAATGTGACATAATTTATTGAGAAGCTCAATTAGAGGTACCCGGAACAATGGGTTCCTTATTGCGAGAAAATAGCAATTTTTTTCTTCTCCACGACAACTTCATGTTTTTTTTTCGGACAGAAAGTGCGAGGTGTTTTTAGGTAGGCATGATGATTTATTGGATTGTGATGAACTTTAAACAGTTGGTCGCTTTCTGAAAGATTTCTACGGGTTGTTTTAGGACGTCAGTTGGCTTATTCAGTTTATATTTACACGGCGAAAACCGGCGTATGCAATTCCTTCCTGAACTGTAAAATTGGTTGTGTCGCTGAGTGCTTGGGTTTATAAAACAACTAGCTGTCTGCAACGAGCTGCTGACACAACAGAAAATATTGCATGAGTTGTTTAACAGTCTCCCGACAATTTATCTGATGTTTGGAAGATTTCTGCAGATTTCTGGGTGCTGTGCTTGGCAAAGCAGGCCGTATAAAAGTTTTGTGTGACAGTTAATGGAAACCAGGCATATGGCCGTTAACAGAAATCAGGTTATATTTCAGTAATCTTCATTAAGCTGTGCAGGAATTTCATCCTTCCTTTATATTTTCATAAAACAGATTCGTATGTGTTTACAAACTGTAAAACTAACATATATAAGGCTGTTTAAAGTGAGCATATAAATGAGGATTGGCATTGTTTTGACAATTTCGCAATTCATCATGTGTTAATCAGAGAACCGCGCACAGACGAACATTTGTATGAGAATGAACACGTGTGGTAGTTTGCTACGAAAAAAAGGAACCACGCTAGTGGCGTAGCCAGCCGAAAATTTTGGGGAGGTCCAAAAAAAGTTTTTTGGGGAAAAATGATTTATTTTAGGCGAATAGCACTATTCTGTTTGGGATACCACCTCTCAAAGCACAAAATGACTGTATATGCTAATTTGGTGGTTGCATGGCTCCCTGCCTCCCCGGCTACGCCTATGAACCAAGCAGAAATGAGTAAGTTGCATCCCTGCAATAAGGGCACGCAAAACCCTACCTTTGCCATTGATGTCTTCGTCAATGGCGGCACTAAACAAGACGGGATTGGTATGGTATGGTTTAATCGTGCATTTTTTTGACTCAAATCACGAAATGACACGAAGCAGCAAGAGGAAATACAATAACATCAAAGATCACTAGTTGATTATATAGTGATGAAAAAATATAAAAAATAAGAAATTTCACGTTTCGCAGCTTAATAATCGTGTTCTAACATGTCGAATCACAAAGGGTTGGCGAAAGACCACCTGGGTCAAGTTCTCAGGCAGCCGCGCTGCTAACACAAACCAAATTTTAATTGAAGACGTTTTACAAGCAATGTTCCCTCTAAGCTGCGCGGTTGCGCGGCCGCGCAGCTGGCCTAGAACCCCCGCGCAGTACTTTCGTTCTGCCGCGCACTGCATAAGTATTGACAAGACAAACTAAATACGTGCTTTCAATCGGACGCAAGCCCCACCTTTGAGATTTGAGCTCACACGGCCTTCCATTCCGCGCACACTAAGCAAGCTCTTAGAGGGAACGTTGTTTACAAGTAATAATAAAAGTAACAAACAGCGTCAAATCAACGTCAGGTGAAATAAGCATAAACAACAACAAAAAACAGTGGGGAAAAGCATGCCTATGCACAGGGGGTGGGGTGAGTAACTATAGAGGTAGATAGGAGGGAAAATAGTGACATCAGCGCAATATTACAGAATGGGACAAGAATATCAAACGATGATCAAACAGAATGTGACAAGCATATAAAACGAAGATCAACAGGAAGTCTGGCAAGATAGCAGGACTTTTTATATTTTTTGCCAAATGAATAAGGCGATGGTGATTTCAATTTTTCCGGAATGTTAGACCAAATTTTCGGACCAATATACTTAAGAGAAAGCTGACCCAGAGATGTTTTCATTCTGGGTAAATAACATTTTTGCAGAGAAGCAAGTCTTGTTTGATATTTGTGGACTGATGCGATCTCGGCAAAGTAGTTATCAAAGTGATTAGGTAATCCGCCATTATAAAAGGAGTACATGAATTTGGCAACTGACAATTGAAATAAATCAGGTATTTCTAAAATTTTGTGCTTGGAATAGAGTATAGTTGTTTTAGTTTTGTTATGTTCAAGTGTTCTCACAGCTTTGTTTTGCAATCTAATTAAAAGGAGTAAAGTCGTCTTGTTGGCCCTTCTCCAGTTAAGTATTGAGTAAGTTAAATAGGAATGGAAAAGAGCGAAATAAACGGATTTGAGCACTGAAATGTTGGTATAGTGTTTTAATTTGAACAACATTCCACATGATTTGGATAGCTGCGTTACCAACTTTTCAATTTGAGGCTTCCAATTAAGTTTATCATCAAGTATAACGCCAAGATATTTTAAGCTGCTTTGATTTGATATTGGGTGATGATTAATTGACACTGAAAAATTGATATTTTTATGGTTGTTCATGAGCATGAAATTGCTTTTGGAATATCTGATACATAATTTGTTAGCACAAAATCAGTGATCGATTTTTTTGAGCTCATGGTTAACTGTTTTTTCTAAGATTACGCCGAGGATTTTCATCGCCCTTCGCTTTGGTCGGAAACCACGATTGGCGCTGAGCCATAATGTAACGTTGGAGACAGAAAGATGTGGCGTTTTATCCCAAATGACGTAGTCTGATATTTTGGCCACAATTGTTTGCGCTAGCTGCAGGTCCTGTCGAAAACATGCAAATGCATTTTTCAGCATAGTTTTTCGAGTTTACTTCGATTTTTAGAAAACGTTGAAATTCGAAGCAATGCAAGGCTTTGCCAAGTTACAATTCACGCAAGGCACGTATGTTCTTTAAACCCTGGAATACTATCGCGGGTCTGCCAGACCCGGTGTCAAGCGAAATTTATGACTTGCGAAATTTCTGACTTCACACCATGTACGCATGCCCAGAGTAATATTCTGCATACCAAATACGTTGATAAAACTGATTATTAGGGCCTAGGAATTCGTGTTTAGGTAAGTACGTCGGGTTAGGGTATGGGTATGGTGAGAAAAAGAAAAATAATTGAGGTCAAGGACTAAGTCCGAAAATTTTCAATGGTGAAATTTATTCCCGTGCTATAGCTTGTCGTGGGTACCTGACATCTAACCAAAATGTTTTGATTTACTCAACACAATTTAAAAAATGTATTACCAGACGTTATTTCTTTATTCTAAGAAGCAAACGAACTGTAAAACAACAACAGGTCAGAAATTTCGCAGAGGTCAGAAATTTCGCTTGACACCGGGTCAAATGAACGTCATTCACGTTAAACTACGGAAGTGGATGTCGGCGCGCTTTGAGCTCTTCAGTAGCTTCATGTTTTTGTGTGACTAGTAATAGGTGCGATTGCGGTCATTCACACTCTTCTAGATTTTGCAAGGGAGCGTGTTCGTCACGAGTTCGGGTCTGGCAGACTCGACGATAGTATTTGTGTGAGGTGGTGGGGTGCGCATAACCCCACTGTATGGTTAATGTGGGCAGAGCCTGTAAAAAGCTGAAACTCACTCAGGGCATGCTTCTATGGTCGTGTTAGCAGTATGCAAAAAGAGAAGTTGCTTACGCCCATAGTTTTTTTATGAGCAATTGAATTTTAGGCATGCCTGACACCTTCGCTATATTTGGTCTACTTACTTTTCATCAAAAATCGTATCTTATTAGAGTTAAGTAACTTTGTAAGTGCTCAAATTGCTCAGTGAGACTTATATTTTCAGTGTAGTGTTTGTGATAAATTGCAGTTGAAGGAAACGGTATTTTTTTATTTTTGAAAACCGGGTCTAGCAGACCCGACGATAGTATTATCGTGACAAAAAACGATAGTATTCCAGGGTTAACAATACACAACGCTTGTTTCAATTTCAAGTAGTTTTTGTCTCAGTGTTCTGTTACCGAAACGAAAGCAAACAGCGTATCTTAGCGCCTGTGCAGTCCCAGTGCATCGAGTATATTGGATCTCGCTGTCTCGCTCGCTAACGGCCACGATGGCATTGACTGCTTAACGTTAACGCCGCTTTTCGCCACAATGTGAGAGAAGTACACGATACACATTGTGCTTTGACGCGAGGCGACCACCCGGCTGACGCAACACGACAAAACGCAATGACGCTACACGCTGTCTTTAACTCCAGGTCATCCAACATGCTGTAATCTGCTCTGTTTTCGAGTTTCTTATTGTCCTGCTCTCATTTGTGCAATTTCAATCATGATTGTCTTCACCAGAAAAGCTGTTTTTCTTTGCGCACAGAATATAACGTATTCCGTGCGCTGTAAATGTGTCGTCCTGTCTATTGCTCGTGAGTGACGTTTTTTGCTTCTTAGTGTAAAGTCCAAACTCTTGCATCCGAAAAAGTGGATACACCGTACAGAGATTAGATTAGTTTTTTCTGAAAAAATATGAAAAACAAACATTTGAACTGTGGAAATCACATTGTTTTGGTGCGTAACCAGTGTAATTCATTTAGTCGTTGGTGTTTTCTCTGAATGAGGATTGCAGCTGTGTGTTTTCTTTCGTGAACAACTTACCGTAAATGAATGTAATTGTGCGCTTGGCTAATGAGACGTGCGCTGGGCTTACGTATGAACGTCGGAAGGATTTTTTTCCAGGGGCAATAGTGGATTTTCCAAGGGCCGGCAAAAGAATATTTTCCAGGGTAGCAAAAGTGGTGAAATTTTGTTTTACCATGTCTCGATACTGAGAGAAAAACATTTTTAAACTGAAACGTTAATAGAAAAATATCGAATTTCAAAATCCAGGGTGACTTGACCACTTCCGACGCCCATGCCGATAGTACAGTCTCTTCAATTTTTTCGCGCTGGTAGAATAACTAGGCTTGCATTTGAGAATTGTCAGAATAGGCGAAAGGTTCTCAAGGGCCCGTTGAACAAATGTGGGAGTGCAAGTCTCTCACAGCCTGCGAGGTGCGGGAACGGAAAAGGTTGAGTTCCGCTTCTTGAGAGCGCCGCTGGTAAATAGACCGAAAATCTGCCCAAGACATTTTCAAGTTTAACTTTACACAGATTCAAAAACATTTTTAGGTTTTAAACAAACTTCTTCTTTACTTTTGTTGAGGTGCAAACAAATTTTACTTGTTTATCATAACTAACATCAATACTTGGGTCTTGCTTTTTAAGATAGTGACGATTGTATGTGTTTATCTCAGAGCAACAGGACTTAACCCAAACACAAATTACTCCATCAGTGCAAGAGCTGTTCAAGTTGGGAGCCTGATGTTTAACGCATCGCAAAGTCCGTTTGGTAATGTCTTCAATGTTACCACAGGTGAAACATTTTATCTATGTGTTTAAATTCCTAAATATAATTATTTGTCAAATCCAAAACAAAATAGCGTTTTGTTAGGTTCGCTGAATGTTTTCAGCATTAATTGTCCAAGATTTTTATTTATAACAACACTTGCAGTTTTAAAATAGCACTTGTTGTCTGCACTACAGCATAAGTCAAAATGTATACATACCCATAACTTGCGTGGTTTAACCACAAAAAAACGTTTTTGTTTTAACTATAAAAATCGAGATGTTTTAAGACATTGCTTTGCACAGTTCGACTATTTTTGCATTTCCCTGATGCATGAATCCCCGTACATTTAACAAAATAAACTACTGAACACGTGACGAAAGCACAACGAACAGACTACTTTTCTGTATTTGTGTGCTCGTACTGCAATTTTTGTGTTTGCACTTTTACAATGTTTATGAAAATTTCGTAGGGGCAATTGCCCGTTTTCCGGCCAGGTTGCGGGCCTGTGTCATTATCTCCCCCAAACAGACTTCTTTATTTTTCTTGCATTCATCTGTATTTGTAATGTCTTTATAGTAACTGAAATGAATGCGTTGAGCTTTATTTGTAAAATCTAGGACCGCTAAGCCACCACAGCGGCCCAAATTTTGGCCAATCATAACTTGCCGACCAATAGAGCTAGGGAGTTGATCAAACTCTCTACGGATTCGGCAAGTCTTCGACTTGAGATAAAAAAAAAATTTTCGGCTTGGATTTTGGGTTCTTTGTGTGTTACGTCACAATGAGAGCATGTTGGGCAATTTTAGGCCAACTTTGCCTGGCCCTGGGCCCCAGGCGAATGCGAAATTTTTTTCGCTCAATGTTTTTGTGGATTCGTGACTCGAAAACGAGTCTTTAGAGCCCTTGATTGATTTGCTAGCATATCTGCATCGAAAATTATGGCTCAAAAACCAAAAAATGGTCAAAATTTTGCTCCCACAAACCCCAATCTGGAGGGAATTTGACCCCTGACTGTAGCTGGCCATGCCTCACCGTCAGAACGAGCTAGAGAGCCGTTCAAACCCTCTAATGACTCGTGAAGTCATGTAGTTTTCAATAAAAGAAAACATTCTGATTTTGGATTTCGGGTTTTCTGTTGATGTATACATAGTGAGAGGATGTTTATGCATATTTGTATATTCTTTGATGAAGTCATCAAGCCACCCTTTAAGACCCGCAGAGCCATTTTTTTGACACAAAGTTTTTGTCGATTTTAGGCCATATTTTGATTTTTGTGGGGTTTTTATTGATTTTTTAGCGTTCCTGGACCCCAAACTAGGCCCAAAGAATGGTAAGTCAATTAGGAATATCCCCAGAAATGGCCTAGCAGATCGGTAAAGTATTTGGCTCTTTCTGGCCTAACTTTGGAAGCAGAAATGCTAGAAAGTCGATCAAGGGCTCTAAAAACTCGTATTCGAGTCCGGGATCCAATAAAGCTTTGTGCCACAATATCCGCGCGTCGGATCCGCGGATAACATCATACGAATATTCGCAAAACATCCTCCAAACATGGGGCCATGGACCAAAAACGCCAAAAAAAATTATGAAAGTTTTTAAAAAAATTGAATATAGAAGACTTCAAGAGTCTTTAGAGTGTTTGAATAGCTCTCTAGCTCAATCTGGCTGTAAACCACGAGTGGCCAAAGTTGGACAGAAGTGGCCAATGTCACATTTTTTTAATTTCAAATTTTTGCCATAATCTGGGTTTTTGAGCCATAACTTTGTGTCCCGATGTGCTAGCAAGTCAATGAAGGGCTCTAAAGACTCGTTTTCGAGTCACAAGTCCACAAAAACTTTGAGCGAAAAAAAATCGCATTGGTCTGGCGCCCAGGGCGAGGCAAAGCGCCAAAATTGCTCTCATTGTGACGTAACACACAAAGAACCAAAAATCCAAGCCGAAATAATTTTTTTTCTATCTCAAGTCAAAGACTTGCCGAATCCGTAGAGGGTTTGATCAACTCTATTGGTCGGAAGCTCTATTGGTCGGAACGTTATGACTGGCCAAACTTTGGGCCACTGTAGTGGCTTTGCGGTCCTTAAAGGGTAAATAACTGAAATGATTCCTTATCTTTGCTGTCATGCTTCAACCCCCCAGTATAGAAAAAAAACTTGGGATTCCATTACCGATTAGAGTTACTTTTATGCAGATATGGCATCGGTTTTTGGATCTGTGGTTTTGAACAACCATCCTTTCACAAACAATATTGCGAGAAACTCCACTTTTATATCCTTGATTGAAGATGAATTGCGGAAAAGTCATCAAAGCATCTCATCTACTGTGTTCAGCCTCAGTATTATTAAAAAGACCACAACACAATACGACTGCGAGAATTCAACAAGTGGAAAAACTCGTTGCTTTTATGAAATCCTCGTGGCTGACCAATCCCTACCTCGTGGTTTCCCTAACTTGACCAACACCGAGTCATACAGCGAATCGCTCGTGCAGTACAACGGTAAGCGTGTTGTTCAAAGGCTTTAGGTCTACCGTTTAAGCGACATTGAAGATTATTGATATCATAGTTGCCCACGATATTGCTGAGTCAATGGGAGTCGAAATACGCCATCTAGCCAGAAAATGCATAATTTTGGAAAACAAAGAAAAAACTACAATTCTCAAAAAGGCCATATTGAGAATTTCCGAAAAGAGCGACACGCGAATTAATTATAATCGTAATCTCCAGCCCTCAAAACGTTTACCCACTTTGAATGCTGCCGCATTTTACCAGGCGATTTTAGACCAATATTATGACAAAGATGCAGTTCAAACTTTTCCCGTATCGGAAATCACTAAAACTGTGTTTTTCCGTGTTTTTCACCATGGGCTCAGAAATGCTAATGTCGGTCTGGATCAACAACAATCAACCCTTTAAGTGCCCCGCAAGCTCAAGGTTTGCTGCAAGCTTTCGAGGAATCGATCGACTGGGCTCTGCTTTCATGACATGCGATAATTCAGACTTACACATATCTGTTTTCAAGTAGCTACTATCCACAAAGGTAACGAAGTCGAATTAACCAGCAATTTTTTTAATGCGATATCGATTTCACTTAACACTATTCATCCTCAATCCAGAAGTACGCAAGACATGCTTTCGAGTGAAAAGTTGAAAGGCAAACGTAACGGCAGAGAAATCAAACTCTAGACCAATTACGTCTAACTGAAATTGCCTACTGAGACAAAAATTAAGTCACTGTCTTAACCAGCGCCATGCATTTAATGAATTCCTTTGATCTTAGCAATTTTAATTTAGTTTGCGCTAATGTACTGAAAGCATTCGAATCCTAACTGCAATGGTAACGAATGTTTCACACTTTAACCACTCGGTAAGTATGATTTGATACGCAAGTTTAGTGCCAGTGGAACAAGGGTAGAAATCAGAAAACTAGTCAAATGTTTTGCACCAAGGTGGCAGTTAACATATGGAAATCTCCCAGTACGCAGTAGCCCACAGACGTGCTAAAGTGGCACTGAGGACAACCTGCATCAAAATGTCAAAATTAAGATAATCAAAACAAGGAGATGTTTTCAGTATGTAGGCCACTTATACTACATCGGAAACCTAAACTAGGCCGCACAAAACCTTCGCCTGGGCCGTATGCGGGCCGCGTGTTGGACATAGCTGCTCTAGACAAAAACGAATATATAAAAACTCAAACTGCAGCAAGTAAAAACTTGAAAACAAGCAGTTCTGAAATAATGCTTTCACTAAAACCGAAAAACTATCTGACTCCAATTACGGAACAACATAACCACAGCGACGGAATCACACCGCGATGAGTCAACACAAAGCGTTAATAGTATAGCGGCCATAGTTGGTCTGGAGATTGTTTCTCTCTCATTTTGGTCTGGGGCGTTTTGTCCATAATTTCGGGCGCAGAAATGCTACTGGGTGCCGGATTGGGCGACTTCACTTGTTGGTTGCTACTTTAAAATTTCATTTGCACAATGTGAAATTTCTTTTTTATTAGGCGATCTTTTTATTCCTGACCCTGCCGCTCAATTTGCTTGCGTTTGTATCTTTTTACTTCAATCTGGTATGTCATGTTTTCGTGGTGCAACGCTTTGTGAGATTAAATTACTTTAAGTGGATGCCTCTTTTTTTCTTTTATATTTCATCGTTTTTTTTCTACATATTGAGTTGTTTCAATTTCGAAATTATGCTTTTCATTTTTGCGACTGGGAGAGACAACTGAAGGTAGATTCAGATACTGCAGTTTTCATTTAAAAACACCGCTATGCATACAGAAGATATGATGTCAAATCTGTAAAGGGAAATATGTTTTGCAATTTTTAAACTACCAGGAAGCTTCTCAAGAAACATGTCAAATATATCAGTTTGATTATTTTATAAGCTATGTAGACAAATGGATTTTTTGCGTTTTGATGCATTTATTTACCGCTTTTTAACTTGCTTTTACAGTCTGTATTTGCTTATTGTTTCACCTTCGTAGGAGCTGGAAATGGATTTTATGACACCTACGATGACGTCTACAATGTAACAGTTGTGAAGTATTTCCCTTCGCCAACATGTTCATCCAAGCAACCGTCGGATTTTCGCTCATGGACGTTTTACAATCAGTATGGAACAGCGAAAAACATTACTTTGCAAATTGATGATCAAGCCGCTCAAACTGAGCTGAGATTTATCTTCAATGCCACGCGTAGGAATTGACTTTGAAGTTTTGTTGTATCCTGGACAAACGGATTTTCAAATTTTCAGAAAGCTTGTGAAGCAGAATCAATCATTACTTTTGCTGCATTAAGTGGAAAACACACATCAAATGTTTCTAATGCTTTTCCTGCCTCTTCCTACCTCGGTGAACTTGACACAG
>Ga0210059_1009185_pt1 | contig 15480 bp, 11 predicted proteins | sample Ectturendosymbi2_FD_188042 | JGI IMG/M metagenome (GOLD analysis project Ga0210059, IMG submission 188042) | Ecteinascidia turbinata endosymbiont from Florida, USA - Sample 2 (SPAdes) (version 2) | ecosystem: Host-associated > Tunicates > Ascidians > Unclassified | place: Key West, Florida... | reverse complement strand
GAACTGATTTTATGACCAAAAATCGGCCTTTTTATAGGCGGATTGTCATGTGACTGGTCACAAGACTTTTCTATTTTTAGTGACAATTTGGGGGCGTGTGATCACGATTCAGCAATTACGTTATTTCGTATACTTTTGATTGGTTAGTTCAAACAGTTTGCATTATTTGATTTTGTTGCTTAGCAACAGTGAGAAAGGCATATCTCTGTCGGTTTGGATTAGTCCTTTCGAGCCGGTTGTTTTTCGTTGCTAGGCAACGGCCGGATATTCTTCGTCATAGCAGTCACGTTTTTCTTGAAGCCGTACCGGATTTAGTACGTACTGTTTTTTTTGTTTCTTGAGCTTTTTTGGCTGTTTTATGGGAATGAATGTACAGACCATAAGGTGTCTGCTATACAAAGGTTATACTTGTGAATAAACTGCAAAAGTTCAAGGGGGCCTTTTTTCTCTACTGTGAACTGTACATCGGCAACATCGTATAACTGTGTTCCAACAATAACGGTCTTCTTAATTGCATAACACTGAACAACAAGCGACGCAACAACTATCAATATTTCTTTTCCGGCTAATAACTGCACTCAACCTCCTGTGCAACTAACCGGCCTACTTGGAATCTGAATGCAGCACGGTGATCTAAATATTTTCATAGTGACGCATCAACATACTGAAACAAGAAATCATTTCCCCTAAAAAACACGAGGAACCTCCCGGATCCTTAAAACTCACGTAACCCCACTACATGTCTTGCGGAACACTAGGGTACTACGGAACCCTGTTGAAGAATACTGAGCTAGATTATGTTTCTTGACACACACGGAAATCCGTTTTGACGAGCACAAATTCAACTACACATTTATTAGATTTACACATAAATGTTTTTTAGACCCAAGAATGCGCTTTTACTCGCAGGTACAAAACTTAAGAGTACTTACAAAAGCTTAGAGCTCACCACACCCACAAGTTTGTCCACAGTCATCCACCATACTCCTACTAAGTTCTATAACGTCATGTAAGGGCAACGATCAAACGTGAACAACGACCCAACACTCGATCAATCAACCGTTTAGTGAATCAGTAAAATTTAAAATCAAGTGAGTTGATAAGAGTGTTGAGAACTGAGAACCGTGTTGAAGCTTCATGTAAAAAAAGCCTATTGATACAACATCCGTGATACACGATAGTGTAATGTTTGGCTAAGATAACAATCGCTTAAATACACATGCCACACTTTAAATTACTCAAAATCAAAAAGGTCCTTCAACTCCGAGCAGCGTCCCGACATTAAAACCACTTTAATTTCAATACAGCCTTTGCAATTTTATAGCCTACAGCATAGGTTCTCAAGGTGCTCCGTACGGAGCCCCAGGGCTCCGCAAGAGAAACCTCGGAGCTCCGCGAGCTATTCGTTTACTTATTAAAATACTGACTTGGCTAATTTTGCAACTGTCCAAAGAAGCAATAACGCAAAGAACAATTAAATAAAGCACTTCCAATGTACTCAGGAACATCAATCGGTAAGTAACAACGTGTTTTTTTTTTTGTTTTTTTTTTAGAAATTTATTGTGGGGCTCCGAAAATTATGGTCAATCTCTTCATGGGCTCCATAACACCAAAAGTTTTGAGAACCCATGGCCTACAGCATAGCCCATAGTGCCGCCCCCACAAAAGTACCGCCAGGGGCGGACCGCCCGCCCACTTTAGCTACGCCACTGGATGTGGGTCATATTAAATGTTTACGCGGACCGCGGGTTCCCCACCCCTGCTTTCGATCATAACTTTTGAACTCGAAACTAGGGTTGCCAGATGGCCGGTATTTCACCGGCCTGGCTGGTACTTTACTGCTAATTTAGCAGAGACCGGTAAAAGGCCGGTATTTTGAAAATCAGTGCTTGAAGCCGGTATTTTGAAAATAAATAATTTGCCGTAACTTCAAAAAGAACTAAAGCAGAATTTCTCAAATGATATCGACTCTAGTAGGGAATCTTGTCGGGACAGTTCTTTCAGCGAAGTTTATTTGCTGCTGTTGACGCAATGCTCAGTGCGATTTCACATCACATACACACCGAAATGCAATGAGCCAGCCAAAATACGGGCAAATTATTAATTGTGGCTTAACAATACTGATTGTCTCTCTGTTTTCCCTGTGCCGCTTACGAAATGCGACACAGCTTAGATTAGGCGCTGCTGACAAATCAAAATGGCCGGTATTTTTACAAAACGCATCTAGCAACCCTACCCGAAACCCCAGCAGGTTATCCAAAGTATCAAAAGACTCGGGTTGTAGCCTAGTTTCCAATAAAAACTTCAGCGAAATGCTACCAATAAATTGTTGAAAAAGTTGAATCCAGTTTTTTTCATAATTTTGTGCGAACTTAATTGGGATGCGAACTTTAGCGGGTGCGAACTTTATTGGGATATTATTGTACAACTGAAGATCACAGTCGATCCAGAGTCGGATAATTGAAATTGATCGGAGCGATGACCCAGCAAGTTATGACCTGCAAACCACAAAATAAGCAATTAAATATAATTAATCCTTTTGAAAATGTGTATAATTTGTTGTTTTTAGGCCATAACTTCCAAACCACAAGCGTTAGAACACCAATCAAGGGCTCTACAAATACGGATTTTCGCCTAGTTTTTTTAAGAAACAAAAAAATACCCTTTGGGGGTGGGGCTCAGGGAAAGGTAACGTTGGCCAAAAAAGCCTAAACCTACCCCTGTTATGATGACGTCCACAATAAAAGCTTAAATCCAAAACTTCACAATTTTTTTCATCAAAACTAGAAGACTTTCCGCATCTTTAGAGGTTTGAACAGCTCTTTAACTAGAAAAAAGGCAAACGACCCCCAGGTTGAAAACCACTGCTCTAACTCTATTGGCTGGCAAGTTATGGCTGGAAGAGTGCTTGTCAATATAGCGGCTTCTGCCTTCCATAACCTTGAGCTTGTCAAGATAAAGCAAGGGGTATAAAGGTTCTCACCACTTTGTCCATTAGTTACTCTCTAAAATCACTCTTAAGTCTGGTTGCTTTCTTTGATTACATTCCAATGTAAAACAAACTTATCAATATACTTGAACGCAAGCCTGAGCAACCTGCCTAAAGCGCATCAGTAACGAGCAACGTGGAAAACACCGTTTCGCGTTCACCCGAACGACCGGAAACAGAGACCAATGGCGTTGACGTTGGTTAGCAGGCTATCATGTCAACTGTTTAGCTGTTCGCAAACAAGTATACGTTGCATCGAATCACGAAAAAAATGTGTGAAATCACTCGTCAGGAATGAACTAAACTCTTACAGCACATGTCATATCATCCAATATAAACGCAGCCAAAGCCTCTGATGAAATCAGGCTGATGGTGTTAGCTCCTGTTGTTTTGATCCGCCAAATAGAGTTTTGATTATTAATTATTTTCTCCCGTTAAACGACTAATGCAACTTGTGATCTTTATCAAGCAGCGAAACGCATTAATAATTTTCTTGACTCAGCAGAAAGTCAACACGGTTTTACAGTTTACCTCTTTCCTGGGCGCTTGAGCAGATGGTCATCGGAAGGGGGAGGCAGGAGGGGCCCTGGATTTCGAAAATGTCAGCAAAACAGGTTGTTTTCTTTGTTTCGAGTAGGAAAACCAAATTTCACTACTTTTGTCCCCCACAGAAAAATTTGGAAGAATTCCATAGTGCCCCTCCCGCCTGGAAAATGTCCTTCCAACGCTCATGTTGAACGTATAAAATAGCCAAGGCAGAACGTGTAGGTTGACTAAATCTTAAAAACGACTCCTGTTTGGCAGCTAATGTTAGAGCAATAGGGTGCGATATAAGCTGTGCGTGAGAGTTGCATCATTGTTGAAAGCATAGCTGAAATCTCACAATGTATATCATAAAATTGAAAGCAACGAGTTATTTGTAAATTTCAAAATACAAATAAGTAGCATTTCTTTTCCATATCTTGAGGTATTTAAACCCAGAAAAGAGTCAAATAAAAGTGTGGTTCGTTTATTTTTCAGATTTGTGCAACGAAGCATGCGAGAATACGAAACTCACAAAAGCGATGTTACTGTTGACTGTTTTCTCTTCATTATTTTTTGTTATATGAAATGAGTGTCGCTTTTAATTGTGTATTAAGAATTGGCACTTTTCCAAAAAATCGCAATAAACTGCAGTGTGTCGACCTAACAAAAAAAATTCCTGCCATGTCACTCACGTTATAGCAAAGGCCAAGTCAGTCCGTACTGCTGCATTTCAGGCAAGAAGATACTACTCAGAATCTGGTTGAGATGAGTTTTCAATTTTCCATTAGTTTAACACATGCATTGTGATTGAATGTTGGAATGAGAAATATGCAAAATAATTTATGATAAGCGTAATTGGCAAAATAATGGCTTCAGTATAAGGTGTAAATCTGGAATGCCAAATCATTTTGATAGGAAATGCTACATGTGAATTTATTGCAGTGTCATTTAGAACCATCACAGTTTGAAGGAAAACAAAAACTGAAACCAGATGCCCTTCCAACCTTGTTTGGTGTTCTCAGTCCACCGAAATTGTTTAAAATCTCAAGATCCAAATTGTCAAGGGCAGGTAGAAATCCTAATACCTACAAACATCCATATGCAAGTGCATTGATTAAAAATGGTTTCAAATTTGTAATTGTTTCATTGCATTTACTTAGTTCGGCGATATGTACTAGTCATGTTTAAATTTTATATTTACTGTCAACTGGGCTTGAAAAATACTAATTTCCCGGGAAGCCTACCGAAATTTGTTGTGGACGGCAAGTTGAAAACAATGGTCCTTTTATAACACCACAAAAGTATCAATAACAAGTCCAAGATGCCATGGTTCTCGTAATCTTGGACGATGGTTCTTATCCTGCTGACAGAACCCATATAGCTCTTTTTTAAGGTGGTGCCGGATATCCAGCAAGCATTTAGTAAAAGGCTACTTCATTTAGTGCCTGCTCCTTTAAGCATTTTCAGAAACTTTCAGATATTAGGATGGAAGGAAGCAATATTTGCTTGAATATGATTATGCCAACCCTCCAAGGAATTGTTTGTGCGAGGCAAACCTCAATAACGCGATCATGCAAATTCCACATGCGGATAGGAAACCGGGGAGAACGCCTAGACTGATCCTGTGTTCGTCTACCAACGTAGGTATCATCGAGGTTTAATCTAAGACAGGAAGAGCTTCTTGGGCCATGTAACGTTGCAGCGTCTCAAAGTCTTTAACCACATTGTCCAGTGGAACGAATGCCAAAGCGGGTAGCATACGGATCTGCAGAGCAAAATCTACATCGTCGTTGATACATTGCTTGTAATCCCTCTGCTTGTACTTTGCCATTTACAGTTTGTGACAAGTGATAAAAACATCCCTTGACAGTAATATTTGGAAAAACTTGTTCGACTGCACTTTTTACTGCTTTTTCATAAACTCATTAAGAAATGCGTTTGGACTGAAACTGTGGGTTCCAATTTAGAAGTTGGCGGAAGAGCTCAACATACGTTGCTTGTTAGATAAGAGAGCATATACACAAGGAATTGTTGTATGTGCGGTTAAGCAATGAATCGTGTACAACTGGTAAAAAATCTGTGGTACTACTTTAAACGTCCCATCCCCAAACCATTCTCTATAGAGCTTTCCAACAGAACAATGTATGTAATTGTTGAAAAGATAAAAATTCTCTGATCGCCTGGTCCACTGTCATACAAGAGAGAGTCCTTATTATTGGATGTTCTTTTAATCCATCCCGTATAACCATATCTCTCAAATTTGATGGAACCGCTTGAAGGAAATTGACATATATCGTCATATGTCGCGACGAATATGTCTTACAGCTGGTAACTGTGTGGATGCACCTTCTGTTAAAGTCTCAACCATGGCCTAAAATAAGTATTAACTGGGCGGCAAAAATACCGCCCAGTATCAGCGAATTTTAGCCACTGGGCGGCACTAAAATTTTGCACTGCACTTCAGCACTTACTAAACTTTGTGGTTATAACTGAAAACCACACGTGTGTCAATCCTGAAGTCACGCATTCCTTCAAACTGAGACGGACACTTTTGCAATACATCTTTAGTTATGCATCAAAGAGCGTTATCTACCTTCAAACATAAGCTTCGATTATTATCAGACCATAATCAAGAAAGGGGCCAGAGATGCTGAGAGTTTGATTGTGCCTGGAGTAGTCGGCAAGAAGTTGCATTTGCTTCAGCCCTCGAGCGTAAGATGTCTCACAAACAGCTAAAACAAAAAAAAACATTAGTACATTTTGTTTAAAGGTACCATGAATGAATTGCAGAAGCAGTCTGGAAGGGCAAATATTGCAAGAGCAATACTTGCGCTTCCAGACTGCTACGACAATGTTAACTAGGCATCACTCATTCTCAGTGATGCCACTGGTCCTGTCATTTCAACATCAAATTTTCAGGTTTCAACATCAAATTTCAGGTATAAATATGGAAAAACGATACAAGTCTGTGCCTTGTCTTTTTGAAACTTTTTTTATATAACCTACAGAAAAAGACATGATTTTGTTTTAATCAAAAAACTAGATCACACAGATGTAACTACAAGTTGCAACTGCACTGATGATGGTAGCAGGAGTAACCGAAATATCTGCAAAAATGTCGTTTACATCATTTACTTTGGCCGTTATTTTCATAATAACTGCAAGTTTCTTTTCCCAACTGTTTGTCATATAAAAACTCTTACTATCAATGAATCATTTTACTTCTTCAAACTGATACCGACACTGTGACATCACGAGTTTGGTAATGCAACAAAGAGCATGGTTTGTCTTTAGTTATTAGCTTCTATATCTTGCAGAACACATGGGAGTTGGAGGCATAAGCGTTAACAACTTTTTCTGCCATTCAATTGTCCTAAGGAATGGAGAGCGTTTAGGACAGTGGCGTAACTGACGAGCAGGGCCGGATTAACCATTGATCAAACCGGGCAAATGTCCGGGGCCTCGCGCTTTTGGGGACCTCGCGCTCGAACATCAAAACACTGTTTTACTTTTTTTTAATGTTTTTAGGCTGTTCACCACGTGTCAAAATTGTAGAACTTTTTGATTACTGCGTTAACATACGGGTTAAGGAAACTGACAACTTTGGCATTTATAAGAATTGAACCCAACAGCACCAAGCTTTATGACCCAAGAACTAGATTGAAATCAGTCCATCCATCGGCGTCCGCAGAAACTTTTCCAGGGGGACCAGTTACGAAACTTTGCTTATCCTTTTCAGGTTGTTGACGATGCAATGCAAATGGACGTTCACAAAACGCTTTACCCTTTCTACCCCGTCAGTCTGTGTCGGTCGAATCTCATTTTCAATCTTTTGCATGAAATGCTTTTTACACTTCGGCTACCAGAAATGCTATTTCTTTTCATAAACTGCCTAATATCCATTTTTTCGAGCATTTTCTACAAATAAGTCATAATTTGAAAGAATAATCAACGGCCAGAACAACACGAACGGTGAAATGACAAGAAAGTTAGACACTCTCGCAAACTTGTTTCAAGTAATGAGAAGTGAAAACATAGTTTGACAAGAGTCTTGTCACAAGACTATCGGACAACTTACTAAAGTTACTGTAGACTACCACGCAGGCTTAAAAAGCTTGAGCAGATGAATTACGAAAACTCGCCACGGCAAATATAGCTTTGCACTTGGTGCTCACTAAAAAGTCAGAACTAGACCTTAACGATAAAGACGTATTCCAACAAGTTTGCATAGACGTATTCTAACAAGCTACGCTTTTTATACTGTGTGAAAAGAAGCCTGCATAAGAGCCGTTTGTTTAAACCAATTCACTCGGACACGTTGATCACAGTCTTACACTAACAATGAATTTTCCAACTTGTGGAAGTACTGCTACATATTTACTCCTGCTTCTTTTCACACAGTATAAAACCATACATGACTTACCGCTATCAGCAGTGCCACTGTCTCACTGCATTACCTGTCAAGATGTCTGTGTGCCAAGATGCCAGTCACGTCCAGGGCTCCCATTCAGTGATTTCAAACAAACCCAGATTGTACACCAAAAACAACCATATTCGTACCATAACGCCATTTTGGACAACCAAAAAGCTAATCTTGATCATTGTGACGGAAAATGTGCAGAATTGCGAATGCATTTATTTATTGTGGAAAACGAGTTGCACTCTGCTTTTCCAAACACTGAAGTTGCCTTTCGCATATACTTGTGCCTCGTGGTTTCAAACTATACTGAAGACCGGTCTTTTTCTAAGTTGCGTAGAATTCAGAATTACTGTATCTTCGAAGGTCAATTGTGCAAGAAAAACTGAGCATGCTGTCTCTAACGAGCATGGAGCATGAGATTCTTGAAGATACGGACCTGCAGACAATCATCAACGATTTCGTGTGCAAAAAAGCGGCATCATCAAACGTTTCGTAGCTGACATTTTTTCAAAAAGCATACATTGACAGAGTGACAGAAACAAGGTCATTTCAATAAGATCGTTACTTAGTATCCTTTGCAATCTAAAGCCTTTGCAATTGCCGTTTAATGCGCTGATGTAACAATTAGTTGCGAAGTGCTTGTCGTGATCGTGAGTGTGTCAGTCGTAGATCAAACAAAGCGCTGTTGTCTACGAGATCACGGAACAGTAAGTGCAACTATTGTAAAGCTCCCATCGCAAAACTTCAGTCAAGTAGTACGGTTCTAGTTGCTTTTGCGTGATAATTTGTTGAGAACATTCTTTGTAAACGGTGTCGCCTACATTTTGATCTGCGAGAGAGTGTATCTTTCCTTAATACATATGTGAATGGACGATTTGTGCAGTGAAGATGTTCAGAGAGCCAATGACAAAAAATATTGTTGTGTAGTGTCACGGTAGCAAAAAGAACGTTTTTCTTTTGATACAACCGCCGTCGTGCATGGTCAGCCCCAATTGTCTCTGAAGTGTAGCAGACCCGTAGCCAAGTTTTAAGATTTGAAGAGGCAAAATACATTTTTAGGGGGCAAGATTTTTGTATTTATTATATGTTTGAAACAAATTTTTCTGGGCGCAACAAAATTTGGGGGGCATTGCCCCAGAAATCCCCCGTGGCTAGGGGCCTGAAGTGCAGGCTTCCAATTCGTATAAGTTGTGACGTTTTAGACCGATGCTTTTGCAAAGTTGAAACGAGGGCATGTGAAACGCTAAGCATTTGCGCTAAGTGTTTAGGGGGCCTCGCGGTGACGATTTTGCCCGGGGCCTCGCGTTCGTTTAATCCGCCCCTGCTGATGAGGCGGGCAAGGGGGCGAACCGCCCTCTGGAAAGCTAAATGTAAAAACTGGGACCCACTTACTTTTTATTTCGATATTAGTACCCTTTTGGTTTACAGCAGGTTGTTTTTTGCGTCCTTCGTAGACATCCATACAGAACCGTCCCGAGAAAGTTTTCAATAGGGGGCTATTTATTTCTGCGGGCCGGCTTTGCGTTTGTGCGGGGGGGCTTGACATCCCAAAAATTGACAAAAACTCAACTGATTTATAGTGTTTCTTGTTGCACATTTGGGGGGCTAAGCCCCCAGAAGCCCCCTCGCGGCGACGGGACAGCATCCATATCCGGATTCACAATCACTTCCCCACTTTTTTCTTCCCCTTCGGTGGCCAGTGGGCCCCGTTCAGCTAAATTTTTGCCTCCTGGCTTTAACCTCTATTTCCGCCACTGGAAGGCATACGCTGAAAACGCAGTGGTCTTATTCATTGTGCAAGGAGCGAGACAGTTTGGAGTAAATAACTTAAGTCACTGCCAAGTTTTCTGAGCTGGTAAGGAAGTCGATGAGAAGGTCAGTAGGTCCTGCTCAACAAGCTTGTTCGGTGCTGTTTGATTTCTTGTCCTCGTGATTGCAGAGCGAGCTGTCAAGGCAAACCGTAAAGTCGTAAACCAAAGACTACTGATAGCTCTCAATGGCACAGAAACTGCCAATTATGATTTCAGACCCGCACACTGGAGCGGATTAAGGTTGTATGGAGCCCCTGGCGCCATTTTGACGAGGGCGCAAAAATTGCTTGGCAAAAATTAAAATCTTTATTTGCAGTTTCTTAAACCCCTATTTTGCGCCCCTCATATTCATAAACTGCAAAGCTGCATCAACACAGCGCTCTTACCTAATGCATAAAGTCGGGCATGTTACGCCAGCACCACTAAGCGTTATGACAAAATTGTGGTAATGTGACATAACACCACGATCTGTCACTGTGACAGAGCATGAACGCTCGCATGCCATATCTATAGCACCTCGTCCTTCTCACGCTATAAGAAAGGATAAGACATTCCGTACTGCTGCATTTCAGACAAAAAGATATTTGTCAGAATCTATCTGAGACGAGTTTAAGTCCATGGCTGTGAGAACCTGATAGTTCCGCAAATAAATGCTGTTCAGGTCCTACAGAGTTGTAAATTCCTTAAACTGCTGCAGCCCACTCCGACATTACGAAACGTCCTCGATGGCCACTAGTGTCCAATTAATAGGCTGGATACAATGCCCCGCAGTCCAGAGACTGAGGTAGACAACATTAGTTAGTTATCAAAATATTAGCAGTTAGTATTGTTACCGTGCCAGTTGAGCAAAAATGTTAACCCATGAATAAGATTCGTTAGTGTTGTTTAGAGCTTACTTTTTCTGTCCAAATTGGCTTCTGTTCGTTGTCCAAGGCCTTGTGAAAAGGCCCTGAGTAGATAGGAACTGGAGATTGAGAGGTACAGCTCTTTTCTTTGTTTGTTTATTTTATCAACTCCTCAACGATGCCCAAAAATTGCATAGGAATTCCCCACCCCAGGGCCCCTCTGCCTTCCCTTGGGCCTCTCTGTCTGTCCTCATCCTTGTATGTATTCGATCTAGAAGAATTATTTGTTTGTCATCATCAGCAGAAAGGGCAATTTTGTTGACTTGCTCTGTGAAGACTTCGTGATGATGACTCCGAATCACATTCATTGGTCTCAGCTGTTGTCTTCCTGAAAATAAACAATTTTTATAATCGTTTAATGTTATTTCTTTATTTACAACATTTTTTTTCACACCTTTACATTTTTTGAATTCATCACCGTCCATATCAAAGGCATATGATTTGGAGCGCAGTCCGACAACTTCAGATATGATTTTCCCACCAGCCTCGTCCTTAAACTTCCCAGGGACTTTTTTGTTAAGTCTCGGAAGTTTTGAATTCTCAATGTTGGAGGTATCAAGGAAAAGTTTGCTGTGTTTTCGGATATCTTCGAAGAAGTCTTCTGTATGTATTTCATACATTAAAGAATCCGTATCAGTCATGAGCAATTTCGCTTTTGGTCCATACATTTTCTTGATGAAGTTATGATGAAAATCAAACATCAGAGTTTTTGAGATATCCGGGATACTCATTCCGAGATAAACTGGCTTGTTGAAAACAAGTTCCGTTTTTTTCATGTGAACTGCAACAAGATATTCAGTGAAGATTGTCGTTCGTTCATAATTTGGTTTCGAAACAAGCTTTTCAGCTGATTTATCATCCGTTCGGAGTCGGATATCCACACTGTTTCGGATGTTCTCCATAGTTTTTCCAAACACTGAATTGTTCATGACTTTGAAGAAATCTTTCTCAAACTCGTTGGAAGCTTCTGTTCGAAGCTTCGTGTTCATCTCGATGTAAGGTTTCAACAATGCATCTTCATCGAATGATACCCCATGGTGAATTTTCATGAGAATCATCCCCATCTCAAGATATTGTTTGAGATTCCGATGATGGAGAACATACTTGTTCTTATCCCATAAATTGGGGAGGAGTTTTTCAACTTTATTCACAACAATCCTTTCTGGTGCGAGAGGATAATCGTTGTGAAGATTGTGAAGTTCTTTCGGATATTCCAGATCAACCTCAAGGATACATCCACGACCTTCTTGGAAGGAAATTTCTCGCCAGTTTTCCAACTCACTTTCTTTCATCCACTTGAAGTTTCCAACAGGCAATGGCTGTGACATAGCCCAACCGTAAAAGATTGTTAGCATCAAGATACTGGATAAATTTCGGTTTTTCTTCCAGATTCAAACCCTTCATATACTTGTTGTTAGCCTTCGCATTTCGCTTCGAAATCATAGAGACTCCATCACAAATTCCTTTTTCAAACATTAGCAACATGTTGATGTCACTCAACAGTTCAAGTTGAATTCCCGTCTTCTTGAGACATGCATCTCATGCCAATCCTGGAGCGGTGAAATACCAACAAGGATCAAGCTCATAATTTTTCAAGCAAACACTTCGAAAGTTTTCAAAGACATCTGTTAATAATAAAACATCTAATTTCATATACAGATCATCATACTCACGGAAAGTTTCATCTTGAAATGTTCCCACACCTTAAGGGCGTGCTCAAAATCATCATCTGTAGTATTGGAATTATTTAATTTTGAATAAAACGCCTCTTTTGGTGGGAGTTGCGTTTCATCTAATTTCTCAAGGGAGTTAAACCAATCATATGGAAAAATTCTTAACAACATTTCAAAGTCTACATCAAAACGTTTTTTTACGTTTTCAAATTGTTCAGGTTTAAGGTTATTTACAAGTTTATCCAGACTTGCTGGCAAGAACCTGAAACTATCTAAAAAACGAATTTTGTATTTCAATTTCTTTTCATCATCATAAATACTTGTTGAGAAACTGATGTATTTCTCTTCCGTATTTGGAATACATTCGATATCTCCTTCACAGATTGAGTTAAGATTTTTTACAAACAAAAGAGCATCGTAACCACTCAAATTATGAAAAAACACTGGAACAAAATTTGACTTTCTTAAAAGTGCATTGCATTTTTGATGAGCAGCGCCCCTGTATTTTCCGGTGAAATGACAATGATCGCGAATTCTTACCTCACCTTCTTCAAAATCTCTTCGGTAGATCCAGCAATTCGTAGATGTTTCAAAGTTGGCTTTATCTTCTTCATTCATTATCATCGGTTTTGCTTCCGATGTCCAAACTTTATCAATTTCGTTTTTTCGATGTTTACAAAATAATTCGCCAATATAATCATCCACATTTTTTTTAGTATACAAAACTGGTTTTTGTTTTTTCCCGTCACAGACAATATTAAAGCAGAATCCAGAGGGTTCATGCTTTTGATACTGTTCTGTATATGAATGTTCCGAATTCGGTTTGCAACTTTCGATTGGTTTCGTCAGGCATTCAAAATCTGCATAAACCACAATCGGAACAGGAATTGAATGCTTGTTGTTTAACTCGTGAATCAAACCCTTTTCAGACATTTTACGTTTTACACAGTAATGTTTTTCACAACTTTCTTTGTGCTTGTCCAAAACTTCTTTATTTGTGAACGAATTAAGAAATCTCAGGCAGAAAAACTGTTTTTCTTTGTGATTTGACATTTGATGGCTCAAAAGCCTTGATAAACCACTGATAAGAACAAAACGTTTGTCCTCAAGCAACAGAAGATTTACATCATGTTCTCTTTCAACCATATCTGAAATACATAAAGGAAATATCTCTTCAGCTGCATATCCCAAAACATTCACAGAAATTTGAGGATTCTGTCGTTCAAATTTCTTTATATCTTTCAGTTTCATTGGAAAACTTATTCCATCAAAATTTAATGTTTCAGCTTGTTTTTCCAATTGCTTTGTAATCCTTTCAGGATGATCTTTAACGGGATTCAACGCCCTTGCAATGCATAATTTAAAGCATTGCACATCCTCATTCCTCCGCTTCTCACTTTTAAATTTCATGTTAATCAATGCTTTCTTGCCAGCGATAAATTTCGGAAGAGAAATGTAAGTTCCCCCCGTCAAGGGTTTATATTTCACCGTGTGGATCTCAAGACGGACAATCGAGTGAAACGTCCACCCCGATCCATTCATTTGGAAATCTGAAATGTTCTCCAAAATTTGTTCAAGCATTTCTGTCCAGAGTTCATCCAAGTCGGTAGGTTCTAAGACAAACCGTTTTGGATTGGAAATTCCGAACTTCAACAATTGAACTCCCGTCTGTTGGTGAAACTTTTTCCATTCTCGCCTTCAGAACAAGTCTGACCTTCGTCTGACTCTTGAACTTTTCCAAAGCTTGTTGTTTAACAGCTGTTAAAAACATCTTGGGGCCAAACGTTTGATCTTTTGGTGCTTTGATAGTATGATGAACTGTGAACCCTTTCAAAGCCGACCTTTTGCTTTCCTCAAACTTTAATTGTTTCGGAAACAAGCTCATAACTTTTTTCTTGAAAGCGTTGAAAGTGTTGTTGATTGGTCTTTTCACAGGCTCTGGAACATATTGTAACAACCAATCACCCCATGTTCCCAGTGTTTCTCTGAATCTTCTTCCCCTCAGCAGTGGTGTTGGAAGTGGTGGAATATATTCTGTTGGTTGTAGCGGTTGTTGATTCAGTTCGGGAATGTCATCATCAAGCGAACTTCTTGTTCTTGGAATGTCTTCAGGGCTTGGGGTTCTGCCCATGATTTCTTCTTGAACTCTTCTTGGGAGGTTCGTTCTCAGATAAGCAATCAGTTCAGACTTCGGAAGTTTTGAATCACCCCCAAGATTGTTTCGTTTTGCGATTGAATGCAAATTCTTAACAGTTAACTTCTCCATTTATTATATGATAAAAAAATCTTTTAACTAAAATTTATCATTGTATTCACAAAAAATAACAAAATTTTTTTGTTATTCTTTGTGAAACTGGTTAATTGTCAATCACATTAATTTTTTTATTTTCCCACACTTTTGCCGTTGTTGTATATGAAAAAAGTACAGCTTTTTCCATAATATTTCACCGCCTCCCATATCCTCGGAAAAAAAAAATTTTTCATCTGTTTTTATGTTAATTACCTCCATTGACCTCATACACGGTCTTCTCTCTCGATTCTTTTCAATTTCGAAAGCTTTGTCAGTCAAACGTTTTTCTTCAGTGATTTTCCACATTTGTTTTTTGTTCATGTGAGATCCTTTGTATTTTCTATCAATACACAAATCATTGTTGGTCTTGAAATCATTTATATTATGATAACTTTTTTAACTTAATTTAATCACCCACCATAAAATTCTCAGCCACAAATTCAACTTGATTCATGTCAGCTAGTCTTTTCAAGAGATTTTCAAATGATTCTTCAGAAATATTTTCTTCGCTGAAGTGCTTTGGTTTCAAAGTGTAAATTGTTTTAACAATTTTTGTCTTTATGTCTCATTCAATTTTTTTCATCATAACGTTTGCTTTGCTAGAGTTAAAAATTGCAGTAACAATTACATGTTTTGCTGCACCATACATTTTTTGCACTGTTTGTATGTCAGATTCAGAAAGTATATTGCTCTTGTTTTCGACACTGAATCCAGGCTTATAAATTGGCTGCATAATGCCATCTTTGTCTTCAGTATTGTGAAACAGTCCGATGCAATGACCAATTTCGTGAACAGCGACTGAAAATAAGTTGAACTTTCCATCCCCTGAAACTGTTTTCTGGTCTGACCATCTCTCATTGTCAAAAT
>Ga0210059_1009184_pt1 | contig 15481 bp, 8 predicted proteins | sample Ectturendosymbi2_FD_188042 | JGI IMG/M metagenome (GOLD analysis project Ga0210059, IMG submission 188042) | Ecteinascidia turbinata endosymbiont from Florida, USA - Sample 2 (SPAdes) (version 2) | ecosystem: Host-associated > Tunicates > Ascidians > Unclassified | place: Key West, Florida... | reverse complement strand
CAACAGTGCGTAATTTTTTCTTTTTGTTTCATATGTCGACTTTTGCGCAGGACTGAAGATGTGTAATACACGAAACTAGTTTCCTTACGCAATAAATTGCGATAGATTCGCTTGGCGTGGGTCACTGATGTGGCTTTACAAACATTGGTCTCTGAGTTTGTTTCACAAGTTTGTCGAAATAATGGTCCGCGGTCGTCAATGATGTCGTCTTGTGATGTCGTCTTCTGGGTGAAGCTGGCTTCGGTGCTTGGTTTCAAAAATAGTTAAGAGTGTTGTAAACAGCTTCACAACGGTATGCAGTTGGAAAAAACAAAAGAGCTTTTGTTGCCTGCCCACACATATCAGAGAGACTGGTAGACTGGACATCCACTAACAATTGAGTCAGAGACTACACTGCTGTCGACTTTGCGGCTCAATCAGCTGTTCAGCATTGCAATTACTTCGCAATGAGCCTGTAGCTATGGCCCCTCAAACCGAGTTAAATGTTTTGATGTAACTGTAGAAAGGGATACACTCGGAAAGATGTAGTAAGGCGCTCAAGAACGATTTGACGAATGCAGCGCAAATCAATTTCTAACTCTTCAGCAAATGTGTTTAATGCCAGCAAAGCAGCTGTTTTTCCGCTTTCGATTCAATGGATTTACATCTGTATTTTACCTTTAAAAGCGACAATATCTTACACACATCTAAAAACATTTCACCTCTTCTCTGCATGCAGATGTTTAGGTTTTTCAAACGTAAAAAAAATCACCTAAGCATAGGTGTAGGAGCAGGCAAATCTTTGGCGGTGTGAAGGATTTTCACCCGAATTTCCACAAACTTGCCCGAAAAGTTTTCGGGCAACTCTTTGTCTGAGTATTTCGTCCCACACACATCATGTTTGGGATTATCTCCGAAAAATAAGGTCTTCATGTGTGCTATTCTCCCCATGTCCCACGTTGAGCGGCAGTTTATCAAAATCAAACAACGTTGGGCGCCAATTCTAGCCATATTTGCAGATAGTTTGCCCAGAATTTCAAGTATTTTGCCAACATTTTCAGAGATTTTGCCCAGATTTTAACAAATTTTGCTCGGATTTTTAAGAACTTTGCCCGGATTTTTCGGGACTTTGCCCGGATTTTCCACAAAGCAAAACTTTTTGGGGTTCGCTTGCACCCCCTGCACCCCCGCCTCCTACGCCAGTGCACCTAAGAATAGCTATTTGGCACCTCACTTGCTATCTTTGAATCGTTCAGCAACGTTTTGATTCTGTTCTTTTTATAAAGCACCGGTGTCATTGCGTGGGCCACTCTCCAGCATCTGTCCTCATGATAGCCCACGGATGATCAAATGGAACAAACGCCCATTGTGTTCTGTCCCCACCTCCTCACACAAAGCACCATAACGAATGCGTAAGGGACGGCATTTGATGTGATTGACAGCCAATGAAACATATCTTAACACAAATGTCAGATCATAAATTTCTTTCGTTGCCGAATTTATTCTCGCTGAAGAAGACAATAACTACCTAAATATATTAGTTTTCTTTTTCATATTTTCATACAGCCTTCTTGGTTCTCATTATGGCGTAAGCACCATCGACACAAAAAGACAGGCACTGAGTCCGCGAAAGCTGATGTTCTTTATAAAGGAATCTACATTTTTAACATTTCCTATTCTTTGGTGTGCTTGGCAAGTGGGCGGCAAAAGAAAAATTGTTCCACGTAGTCCTCAGTCGCACGGTATCGCACGAACACCATGAACTGTACAACGTTTCCTAAATCTGTAGTCTCGCCCAACTCTAAAATAAGATTTCCATTTTGCTTCGCAGCAGCAATGATTTGTTTCAGAATATCGACTGAGAGTTCTCGGATGCGCCACTTGATGGTGTTGTTTGAAGAAAAATCATAGCTAACTTATAACTACAGCCTCACTATACATTATCCTGGCTATTTTCACGGTTGCTGGTTTGACGAAGCTCTCTCCCGCTGTGTGAAGTGTTTTTGCTCTTGCATTTTTTCAAGCAATAGAAAAAGAAGCACGTACTGCTTAACTATGGAAATAAACTTTCACCCTGAAGTAGATGGACGATAAGTACGACTTCATGTTACCTCTCGTTTTTTCTCTTTGAAAAACTCAGGTTTTCGTCAACGTATCTTACATATTTTTAATCGAGATCCCGGCATAGTTTAGCTTCTTTGAGAGATCTGAGACCAAGGACTTCTAAGCATAACACGCAATGTGATCGGATTTCAATATCTACTTCGACTGAAGTAGATCCAAGTTTCAAGTAGTTGTGGCTGTATGCAAACGCCCGCTTTTCTTTAGCAATGACAAACTAAGACGGTAAACGCTAACCGGAATATAGATAACAACTTTGCACTTAAGCTACCGACCACACTACCTCAAGTATAAATGCCACGTGGAAAAGTAGAAGATTTGAATTGCTCACGCTGGTTCGGTGCATTTCATGGCTGTATGGACAAAAACGTCGATTGTTTCAAGCTGTTAAAATTATTATTTTTTGAGGGCATTAATGCAAACTTGTTCGTCCTTAGTGCTTGCGGACTCATCCAGAGTCTTCCGCGGACTCAAATGAGTCCGCGGATTTGGACTGGGAAACACTGCCCTAGAAAAACGTTTGGAAAAGTCCACTAGTGTCCCTCATGGAAAAATCCTTCCGACGACCGTGTACCAAAGCATGTAAAATTACACCATTTTTTGAAAAAAGTTTGTTGTAGTACACCATCTGGCAACACTGTTCAACAACACCAATACGGTAAGCAAGCCATAGCAGGGTGACAGACTGTGCACGGTGTATTCTGCCAAACATTACGAAATCCTGCCAAGTTCACTGCCAAATTCCAAACAACATATTACAAATAATATTGTCAAAATACTGCCAAATTCTGCAACTTTTATTGATTAAACGATTTACTTTAACAATGGACCCAAAACTGACTGTGTTACTTAAACTTATTGAGGCAAAATTCAAAATTGTAAAGTGGGGGGCCAGGCCCCCCCAGAAATAAAAGTGGGAGGGCCTAGGCCTATGCGGCTTCCCCGGTTCCGCCACCTATGCTGCCAGATATTCTTTGCACTCCGAGTATTGTAAAAACATCTTATAGATTTCATTCTTAGCAAACAACTATCTCGTTTGAACGAACGATGAATTTCCTCAACTTAATTATATCCACCGTTATCAAACGTGCTTAGCGTTATATCTGCGCTCCACCATGCCCCACTCTTTATGGATGGAACTTGTTTCCTACTAGTGCCAGTTAAGATTGCAATAGGCCCACAGCTATTGCAAACAAGGTGTAGTGATTCAACTCGCAATGAACAGGTCAAGACGAGTGTCTGTCGTATTAACGTTAAAGACAGTTCTGCAAACGTAACGTTCAGTTCTCGAAAGATCCTTCTTTGGAAAGTTTTTGGTTGATTGCGGATCATAGGCATTTCGACAAAGGCTTGCGCAGTTTTGCTTTACCGTAGTTTTTAACGTAATTTACATATTTTAAGATTTTTTCAAAAACTCTATGACACTGAAACAAATGACAAAGATGAGAGGTTGAACCCACGGAAGCCAAAAATCTCATGCAAACCAGCGCAACATTTTGTGCAGTATGCGCACATTTGCCTCCTTTTCCTTGTCTATAAATTGTTCCGCGTTATTTGTCAGTCGTGCAAGTACTTTTATAATTTACTGCCTCACCACACTTTCACTGTGTTTGGCCTATTTGCGAGCGTAAGTGGGTAGAAAAGCCTGCGGTTATGTATGCTTCTGTTTTCATCAATCAACCATGCGCATTATTTATTGATAAATGTGTCTACATCTCTGACGTGGTAGTTGTAAAATCTTTATACATTACATTTCTAATTCATAAAAAACAGTTTGCATTCCAAGTTAATGCTTTAAGAGTAATTATAAAATTGAGCTTTTGGGTAACTTGGGCGGATTCATGGGTTGCTCTCTTGTGAAGTCTGTTTTTTTTCAGGTATTGTGCCATAAAGAGGTAGTTGATCGTGTTGCCTTTATACAAGAACACGTCTGTGCTTGTGGTTAGTGAAGGCGAGTACGGTATAATCAGTTCATGTTATCCGCCTTCTCCAAGTCAGTTGTTCTTTGAATGAAAGTGCCGTGCAACAAGGGTGAATTGTATTGCAAGTTCAATTCGCTTGTCAGTACGGTTTGATTGACGTAACTTTGCGCTTGCGTTCGCCGCTCGGATCTCCGTTGCAGAGCTTTCTTTACAACTTTTGGCTTAATTAATGTTCACCACAACAGCATGCTATTAGTCATAAACATGGGCGTAATTAGTGGACACATGAGCTATGCCCACGTCCCTCCAAATAGAAAAAAACTGTTGGTACATACTACATATACAGATCAACTGCAATAATAATTTGCCGTTCTTTTGATATTCATAGGCTGTAGCTATTTAGCAAAAGCATTTTCATCAGCAAGGTCCAGCACGTTTGACTGAGCGCAATGACGTCATAACACCACTGCTTAGAGGGGCCCCACGCCTAGGTCTTGCATTGGCCCCGCACTTGCGAGGGCCGGCCCTGGATAGGGATGATAATGTGGAGAATCCAAACGTTATGGCATACAATTAATTATTAGAACTTTTTTGTTCTTCTCCCGAAAATCTACAACATTTTCAGGTGTATCTGAATAGATCTTTACCCGGTGCTGGTTGCTGCGATCACGAGTAACCCATAGAATACTTTCACAAGGTTAAACAAAGCATATGAACCGTTGGAGTTATACGATCCAGGCATTTATTTAAGTGTTGAACTTCAATTAAAAATAAATTAATTGTTTTATCATACGCTGCAGAGAAATACTTGATGTTTAACCCACATTTAATTTTTATGATACTACGTGTCAGTGATATACTTCTGTGGTCAACATAGTCTGGAATTTTATACCAAAGAAATATAGTTAAAAACTCGGAAATTTAAAAACTGGAAGTCACAAAATCCTTTACTTCTAGTAAATGTGAGAAAGCTGGCTTGTAAAAGCATGTTTCCATTACACTGAAAAGTTTCGGCTTGTGCTTTTGGTGAAAGTGTCTGTCAACTGTACTGAGTTGTGCATTCCCAATGTGGCGGCGAGGCATGAGTAGCTGCACCAGGCGCGGATTTACCATTAGGCTAAAAAGGCATAAGCCTGGGGTCCTCGATTTTGGGGGGCCCCAAAATTTTGGGAGTGAGAAAAATTTCCAGCATTTTTTGTGAGTAATTACATTTGTACTTTTGTTTTGGTTCAACGCACGTTTTCTTACTATGCCGCTGGCAAAAGATATCTAGAGAAGAATCAGCGCGAAGAATTGAAGTGAATGACAATGAGCATTCTTTTTTTATGACGTTGAGAATTGGTTATTGTTACGTATAATGCGTGGAACAAAACGCCTGAATCCATTTTTCAGATAACACGAGGCCAGCGAGGTACTTTCGTTCAGCCCAGTTTTCTATCTTCTTGCTTTTTATGGGTAAGATATGGGTTACAGACAAGACTAGCCTGCACTGCAGCAAACGCTTCAGATATTCAATGGAGCAAAATGTTAACTGTTTGTAACACCGCGCGTGTGAAGCTGGATTGTTCTTTGACTTCAGTTGTTTTGTAGCGATCTTGAGCCTTTCCTTCTACAGCCCAATGATCGAAAAAGATCTACCGTTGAACTAGACCAGACACATATCTTGATGTATCAGAAAGACCACTTTGTAGCTTGAGCTTATTAGCTTAGCAAAGTGAGCTTCGCGTTGAATAAAAGTCGAAACGTTGAATCAAATAATGTTTTCGATTATTGTGGCTGTTTTGTTTGCAATAAAAGCTTCACGTGAAGTTTTTTTTCTTTTTTTCAAAGTAATCAGGATAATGGTGGATCTAATTCTATAGTAGGCTTACTTACATTAACTTGAGAATGTCGAAACGTACATATGAGGGTGGTTCTAGCAAGCGAAAAAAAGCAACTGCCAAAGCAGATGCACTATGAGCTGTTATTGAAAAGACGAAACCAATAACCCATTTTTTTAGTGAGCCAGAAGGGCCTAACAGAGGTGGTTACAGATCTGGAGTGCCGGGGTCGACTCCGGCAGGATCCTGCGTTTTTCTTTCAGACCGGGCACCGGAGTCAAAAATTTGTGAAAAATCGGACCTGGATCCGGAGTCACTATTCATTTTCAGCAGCAGGAGTCTGTGTGGTTTTCACACATGGCATTTCTTAAGTAAAAAACATTGCTGAATTTCGGTTGCATCGATGGCAGCCGGAGTCTGAACAGAAGTCGGATTCTCAAATTTGAAAAATTTTCGGCCCGGAACCGGGTCCGAAATTTTGGAAAAGGAGGGGATTCGGAGTCTGAAATTCAGACAACGGCCACCTCTGCCTTCCAGAAGGGCTCCCAATTTAACATAGCCTAGAGCCCCGAAAATGAAACTTCACCTCTGAGCTGCACGGTAACTTCCAGAAGTACGCAGTAAATGCATCAGGCTTTATGACAGGGTCTTTACCTACGGGGGCGAGTAAAGCAGTAAGTCCCAGATGCAGGATATCGGTACTGATCTTTTTCATCTTTTCGCTGGTAGCGGCCTTCAATTTTTGTTGGCGCCCATCAACCAAATTTGGCGGAATGTTTGCAATAAGAGAATGCCAAGCTTGGAAAGCAATTAGGAGAAAGGCATCCGAAAAATATATAGCTAAAGCGGAAACAATAACTGTTTTCAAGTAAAAGATCAGGTTTTCAATTTTTATCTCAGTTGCAATTCCACAGGGAAATACTCTTTCTCACATCATAAGCAATATGTATTGATCCGGTTCTGCAGAATGAAGCTTTCAATAAGCGGTGTGAGCAAGGCGTTTTTGCTACAACTCCATTTTTATGATCTGCAGACAACCAATTTTTCGTATATTGCTATGCGCCGAAAAGTGTGACCAAAATCAAGTTTGCGAAGCGCTTCTTGAGCTAAGTTTTTGCAGGTGTGCATAACCATGGTGCGTGCACCTTCGGACATCGATATTGACATCCAAACAATGAATGACACATATGTCACAGAACCTTCATTCACAGCAGGGCTTCGTCGGAATAGAGATATAATTGGTACCCACAAACATTTTCTTAAACTGCTGCCTCAGAAAAAATGCGTAAGCGTGATAATCTACAAGGCCCGTTCCCAACAAGCATTCAGTAAAGAACGGTTGGTTTAAATAGTTTTTGTTATATATACAAGCCAAGGGATCGCTTTTTCATGAACTGCGCAAGGTATCCTTTGGTTGGTAATTTGAAAGAAGGTCCTTATCATTACTTGCAATCCCCCGCACCCTTAGTTGCTATGTTTTGTAGCCCCAGCGGAAGAGATACCCTGGTTGTTAGCACTGGGAGTTATAATTGTAACAACAATGCTGCCATCAATAGGTAGCGTAGTTACAATTACTTATTCGAATAATCCTATGTTGACATTTCAGGCGAAAGGTTGATAAAAAATAAAATAATAAAATATTATGTAAAAATCTTTTTCCCGTAAAGTTTATTCTGATTTTGCTTTGAAAATTTTGGTTACAAAGTTAGATATAATGATTTCCCTGTCGATCAGGCCACAAGAAAAATTAACACCCCGAAATTCCTATATCGGTTTAAATAAAAGCAAAATCGGTCCTGGTGAATTCCCACTGATGGTGTGGGAAAAATGTCGATCACTTAAACTTTGAAATATTGTTTTGCTGTCTCACATATGCGTGAAAGCGTTTCTTATGCTATCTTGATGAGCAGTGGGTGCTTTTGGGTAAACGAGCCAATTGAAGTAGTTGTATTGCGCCTTCCTTATATAAAACTGCCTAAAGTTTAGGGTCTCCTCAATACCATACCTCCTTCGGATTGCTGACAAAACTGTTAAAGTCATACATAATTTGCTTTTGTGTTCATATCATCGTTGTTACCAGAATTTTACCTGTCACCGAGGAACAACAGGCTTCCAGACCACGGGCGGTATTCCCTGCTGGTATGGGAACATGCTATGTATCAATATTTTGCGTGCACGGAACTACCTTCTTTTAGTGTTCCTGGCCAATCACTTTGCATCCCCCTAACCTAAAGCCACGACTGTTGACGAGAAAAACCTTAGATGGCTTTCCTATCCAGCGCTGCAGTAAGGAACAGAAAATGTGGCTGCCCTGCGTCGTTTTTGTACCTCAAAAACTTCAACTTTCATTGCGATCCTCGTGCACCGTTTTCTTTTTGAAAAATACATTCTAACGCTTTGAATGACAAATGCGTGCTTTGCTATCTTGACGATTATGTTTTCCATGCGTTGTTAGCCCCGAAGCAAGGATTCGGAGCTTATAACACTGCTTACCAACCGTTAAAAAAAGTTTATGTCATGCAGATATAAAATTATTTCGGCTTCTGATGCTCTGACAGATGTAGTAACAAAGTACTTACCTTCGCACATGAGGTTGTTGGCGTCTGAAGAAACGTACCCTGTTAGACAATCACAGGTGTATGACCCGTGGTTGTTTTCACATGTTGAAGTCATGCTGTTGCAGATGTTGTCTTGCAGGCACTCGTTAATATCTTCAGAAAAGTAAAAAACAAGATAGAATAGCTAGTAAATATCATTATTTTATGAATAAAGATTTTTTTATACAGGCAATATATTCCACAAAACTATCGCGAAATGCGAATATAACCCAAACACATAGGTGGCGGAACCGGGGGGCCGCATGGGCCTAGACCCTCCACTTTATTCTGGGAGGACCTGGCCCCTCCACTTCTAAATTTTGAACGAAAAAAATGTTCAGATATTTGTCCGTATTTCGGCAATATTATTGGTTATTTGGTAGGATTTTGTAAACGCTCGGCAGAATACACCGTACACAATCTGGTCACTCTGTTCGGGCTTGCTTATCGCATTGGTGTCGTCGGACAGTGTTACCAGATTGTGCAATATTACAACATTTTTGGAAAATGGCGTAATTTTTCAACCTCGTGTGTAGGAAATATTTCGTGCCACACCATCGAAAAATTGGTGCAATTTGATGTAATTTCAAGCGTTTTAACACCATTCTAAATAGTGAAATTTTGTTGAATCGTATGCGCAAAATGACATATGTGACAGGTCAATTTCAACTGTGTTTTTGTTTTGCATTGGCAACACTAAATTTTTGCATTCACAAAATAATTGGCATCTTTGCTGACAACTTGCTACATATGCTTTCTCTTGTCTTTGCATTCTGGTATCTAAAAGTGCATGACGACATAGATGTCGATGCCCTTGTAACGGAGCTAAAACCACTGAAGAACATACCATCGTCTTTTGTACCTGATACCTTAGAAACTGTGCGTGATGTCAGCAAAGCTCTTACCCTGCTCTAAAGCATGGGCATCGGAAGGATTTTTTTCCAGGAGGGGGGCCATTAGCGGATTTTTCCACAGGTAGCCATAAACATTTTTCCAGGGGGTCAAAAGTGATGAAATTACATTTTTTCTTCTAGAAACCAAGAAAACCTTATTTTGCTAAAAATTTAACAGATAAGTGTCAAATTTCAAAACCCAGGGAGCAAGACTCGCGTGCCCCCCGCTTCCGATGACAGTGCGCTAAGGCAGGGGTGTACAACCTTTTGCTATTGCCGGCTCCATTACTTTTATTTACATGAAGTACGGCCGCCAATGAGTTCGAGTTATATTTATAAGATACGTTTAATTAAAGAATAGGTTTTATCCTGTATGTGTCACTCACTTGTGCCTAAAAGTATAATTAAATGTCAAACATTTTAAAGAATTTATTAAAAGAAAAGTTTGCAAAGCATCGTAGCAATTGCCTTGCGTTTGTTTTGCTTCAACTGACGCCAGCACGGCCGCCAAATCTTACATTTTAAATTACCTGTGGACGGCCGCAAATTTCATTATCGAAGGCCGCAGGTTTACCGTTGCTCGAAGGGGAATTTACAGGAGTATTGTACGACTGTGACGGCTGTGCTTGACACAGGGGCGTCGCCAACGGGGAGCTAGTGGTGCCTAGCCCCCATTTCAAATATGTGCTCCCCATTTCATTATGGGACCCCGGTCCAACATTGTATTTAAAAATGTGCCCCCCTTGTGGTTTTTCGTCCCCCAGCTGCGAAATCCTGGCGACGAACCTGACTTGACGGCATGGGTGGCGGAACCTTTTTCAAAGTGGGGATGAGGCACAAGTCCAAGTCAAAAAAATGTAGAAAAATTTTGTGGTTTGAATTATAAACTGTGACGTCACCAGCATAGAAATATGACGTCATTAACTTTTTTCAGCATGTTTAAGCAATTTTGTGCAATGTTTTATAAGCCCTCTCAACACCCTCTATCTATAGTACACCCCCTATCCACCTACGATACACTGACTTGAGAACATAAATGCAACCAGTTGTTCTTAATCTTGCACAAAATTCATTCACAAGTACGTACAAATACAACATGCACAAAGTTAAGGAACGTCCTCATATTACATCATCAGATAGGGTCATCATTCTACACCATATGAGGGTCAAAATTACACTATTTCAGACAAAATTACACCACTATGAAAAGTGAACCACCTGAAATTGAAATAGGCTGTTACAGGGGTGACTCCAGGTCAACAGCGTCACTCGGGCTTTGATTCTGGCTGGCACTATCGTTGCTCTGTGACGTTAATTACGTAATAGTAAATGCGAAGTTGTCATGATAACTTCTCCACTGTTGAGTAACGTTCGTCAAAAAGCAATGATAACGCCAGCTAGCATGGCCGTCGCCAGCGGGGGGCCAGTGGTGCCCGGCCCCCCTATTTCAACTCTGTTCCCCCCATTTCATGTTTGGCCCCCCGAACTACCACGAAGCTGTAGAATTCCTATGCGTAGGTGTAGATAGTCAATAAGCAACAGCTTGTTGAATGACTCTAGTTTGCGACATTGCGTTTGTTTTTCAAGAGAACAAAAGTGCAAAATTCCACTGTTTTAGTCGCCGTAATTGCCAACATAAGCGTCTTAAATGCTTTATGTAAACAAAATTTTCGCTAAGGTGAACCAAGAGCACGTCTTCTTTTTATTTCATGACGGAGAGTAAAGTTGTACGAAACAGAGTACTATGATATTAGTTTTTTAGTAGTCAAACGTAGGTTGAGTACCTTCAGGGCCAGATTTACCAATAGGCTATGTAGACTTTAAGCCTAGGGCCTCAAGATCCAAGGGGCACTCCAGCAAACTGTGGTACGCAGAGTCAATTGCCCTTACTGTATATAATCAGTTCCATAGATAAACATTCATCAACAATTTATGTCAGATTTTGTGTCGAGAACCCCAGGGTCTTCAAACAAGTTTTTATGAATCTCAATATGACCGTTGGTCAAGCCGCATGCCGACTGTAGTGTCGACATACTCAAAGCACTTTGACTGCGTCCTGCATTTGGTGAATCGTGTCGATTGTTACGTGTGAATTACGCGAAAGGTTCTATACGCACCTGGTCAAAGCTTAAAAGTAATACTGCAGCTAAGGTATATGTGTAAGGCCAACATTATCCTACAATAAAAACACAGTTGCTTCTTCTGGTCTTGAGCAATACAGCTGCTTTGTTAGCGTTTCTATTCAGTCATTCAGAAATCAGATTGCCACTGAGTACTACTTGCGCATACCCTACTTGCGCAAGTATGTACTGTCCCATGTTAAGCAGATCAACGAAATTCTGATGATCTTAGTTAAATAATAAGCAAGCAACTTTGCCAAATTGCAACTACATAACTCTAGCCAAGGAGACAAAGAGTAAGCAAACAGCTAGAAAAGGACAGAGCAGCGTTTGGGTCTGACGTCTGATGCCTTACATTAGTGGTTCCTGGTCGGTCTATCTAACCACGCAGAGTCTTATTTCTTAGTTTGATGGTCACAAACTGCTCAGGAGAAAGGTTTTCTGAAGATTCAAAAGAATGAAAACTGAATTAAAGGATCACAATGGTCCAGGACAGGTTGTCCAACACTATGCATTCGGTACATTAAAAATGACAAACTTAGGCAAACAATTTTAATGAAATCCTATAGATAATTTCGTTGTGAGGGCCAGGACTAAACCCTGTTAATTGTTTACTCTGCTCTGTTCAGCCTGACTTGATTCGATGATTGTAGCTTTTTATTTCTTAACACGTATTCCAATAACGACAGCACAAGGGAAGTTTAAACCGTACATCCTTTCGCGCGACGGTTTCGTTGCGTTCGATTCTTTGCAGTCTGGATAGGAACAAACAATCGAATCGTGATCCTGGCAGTTGCAACCATTTGGGATGTTTTACTTGACGTGTTTTGCTCGTGTGTGCGAGATTCTTACAGCCTTTGTTATTACGACCGCTACATAATGTGTAGTGTGTTTGGTTTGTAGCAAATTGTATATTTTGGGTGCTACTGTTGAGCACAGCGAAGAAAGAGATGCAAAGTTGACGTAGGCCAGGTGTTTTTTCAAAAATATAACCACGACGTTTGTGTTTGTCTCCCCTGTCGAAATTACAAGTGTTCCCGCCAGCAAAGCATGTATTACACAATTCTATGTCATTGAAGGCTTTTGCACCGAAAGTGAGAACAAGGGCAGCCGTCGTGGGGCACTCGCACTAAGGATCTACAAAATTTTAGCAGGGGTTCCCAACCTTTTATTTCCCATGTACCACTTCAGCATTCCGACACATGAGCATGTACTTCTTCAGCATTTCGACAGACGAACAATGAACATATACCCCTATAATCTCGTATGGCAAAATATTTTATCATGGTTATTCATAGATATATTTAACAATATGTGCATAACTTTCTGCGTCGAGTTTAATGTGAATAAAGTTTACATATCGCAAGCGAATTTTTTCGTGGCGGTTGCTGCATGCATTCTACATTGTATTTAAAAATGTGGCCCCCCCTTGTTATTTTTGTCCCCCCTGCTGGGACATCCTGGCGACGACCCTGCCAGCTAGTCCTCTGCTTACTACGCTCGTTCATATTAACCCGAGTTACTGGACAATTTATCGTTTGTTTGAAATTATTCTCGAAATGGGAACTGTCCACTGGATTGGACTTCATATCCAGTGTTCTATATCACGGGTGGGCAAACTTGTTAAAAGGCAAAGTTTTTTGCAGAAAACCAAAAACACCACCCCGCCGCAAAATCAGTCTGTAGTGTCAATACAAATAGAGTTCGGTAAAGAAAGGAAGTTTTACAGAAAATGTTTTACATAAAAATTACATCAAATCGCGTAGACTCCCTGGAAACTAACCTTACGAATTCGTGTAAACACATTAATAAATGACGCAAACCTTAAATATTGAGCGACAACTCGCTATCATTTTGAGATATTGCTATTCAGCTAGAAGAGCCGCACAAAACATGTCGGCGAATCGGACGCGGCTCACCAGCCGCAGTTTGCTCACCATTGTTCTATACCAGTGTTTCTCAAACTTTTCTGCACGTTGCCCACAATTAAAGTATATAATTTTCTGTAGACCCCGTGGCCTAGCGCAACAGTTGCTAATACAAGGAATTTACGTGTCAAATTGTTCTCCGTCCTACTGTGTAGCCTACTGTTGTAGTACAGCAACCAGTCTAACAACTGCCGAACTGCGACACATGCACTACAATATTGTTTGTGATGTAACAAACAGAACAGTCTTCATATTGTCATCACAATGGATGATTTAATAAAAACTATTCGAATCGAATGTACTTTTCAACTACTGCAGCTGAGATTTGATCAGCACTCTTAATTTTGTTTGATTTGTTGAAAACGCCGTTTGCATTCCTTGCCCGATTAACAATAATTTTGAATTGGAGGCTTCATTGCTCCAGTAGACCCCAGCAGTTATTTACTGACCACAGCAGTTATTCACTGACCCCCTGGTCATTCAGTGACCCCCATTCGACCCCGTGACTGTTTATCGACCTCTTGGATGGTCCAATTGACCCCTGGGGGTCGATATCGACCACTTTGAGAACCACTGTTCTATACAAATCCATTGCTTCAAAAAAAATTTTGTGTGATATTAATTTTATTTTTGAAAATAACTGTGCATAGTGCAGCTCGGGCTCTAATGGATGAACCTGAGTAAGGCACGAGCGCATGAAGTCGAGAGAACGCCTGCTACGAACTATATTGTTTTGTTCGGGTCACCTACAACGTGGACACGAAAGGCCAGACATGGAACGAAATTATATGAGCAGTGATAAGGCCTAATGAAAATATCCCGAGTAAACAACTTGTGAATTGGAACCGTGGGCGGTGGCACAGATATACAAAGCAAGCAAGCTCGCGTTCTTCAATATAAATCGTAATCGAAGACTCGGGCTACAAGACCGTGTGGCAATTTGTAAAGTTGCAATGCAAAAATAAAATATAGCTATTTGGTGTTGCTAAGGCAAAAACAAAAGCCAGTTGAAGTTGATCTGTCAAATATTCCATTTTGCTTATAAGATTCAGCAAAATTTTACTAATTTGAATGGTGTTAAAACGCTTGAAATTACAACAAATTAAAATAATTTTTCCATGGAGTGGCACGATATTTTTCCTACAAACACGCATGTAAAATTACACATCATTGTAAAAATTGGTTTAGTATTACACCATCCGGCAACACTGTTCGACAGCACCAATGCGGTAAGCAAACACGAGAAGGGTGATCAGATTATGCATGGTATTCTGCCACACATTTACGAAATCCTGCCACTTTCACAGCCAAACGACAAACAATGTATTACAAATGATGCTACCCAAATTCTGCTAAAGTTTGAACCATTTACTTTAACAAGGGACCCAATCGTAATTGTGTTACTCAAATTTATTTAGGCAAAATTCAAAATTTAAAATTGGGGGGGCAGGCCCATGCTGCCCCTCCGGTTCTGGCACCTATGCTTGACAGTACCAATGTCAGTGCTACAGCAGAGCGGTCATTTTCGTGCCTTCGATGGCTGAAGAGCAACTTGACAAACAAACTTAACCAAGAGCACTTGAAGCACAGGATGTTTTTGCTCATTCACAAACAGTTAATACATCAGTTTCTTTTTTTGTTAATTTTGGTGACGGTGACGGCAGTTGGAGGCAGGCCTAAACCTGAATTGTGCTTCTACCGGGGCGGTTGAGGTGATCTTGCCCAAAGAGCGTTACGTCAATTCACTCAGTGGCTGTGGATCGACCACCCAACCATCCAACTGAGTGGCGGACACTTTACCACTGCGCTAATAGATCAGGTTGATCTCATAGCAATACAGCAAGAATTCATAGCAGAATATGATCGCAGAATTTAACTTTTTTGGAAATAAATTTTGTACTGTAGCACAGTAACATCTGTTGTTACTAAGGCGCGTCACATATGCCGTCATCAGAATTTAGATATTTATTTTTTACCACATCATCATTTTGAAAGCCCCTCTCATCCCTATCTGATGATGTAATATGTGGACCGATGTTCCCTCTGAGGTGCGCAACTGCGCAGTACCACCAGACCATCTACGCAGTGAAATCTCATTCTC
>Ga0210059_1009182_pt1 | contig 15482 bp, 7 predicted proteins | sample Ectturendosymbi2_FD_188042 | JGI IMG/M metagenome (GOLD analysis project Ga0210059, IMG submission 188042) | Ecteinascidia turbinata endosymbiont from Florida, USA - Sample 2 (SPAdes) (version 2) | ecosystem: Host-associated > Tunicates > Ascidians > Unclassified | place: Key West, Florida... | reverse complement strand
ATTGTGCACAAGCATTTCGATGTTCTACTACAAAACTTCGAAGTGAGTCTACTTTCCAAAAGACGTTTATTTGAATCTGATTTCTCTGCTATGGATTGCGCAGCCCATTACAGATGAGAAATTCGAGTTGAGCAACTTCAAATTGAGTTGCGTCAGACTTGATTCAAAAAGCAGATTTTAGAACTTTTATAAACTACCCTAATTTTTGAGTATCACTTCTCAGCATCCCTGATTACTGAAATCTCAGTCAAAAAGCGATTTACGTTTTTGTTCGCATGCCATTAAACTCCCTTTGCGAGGAGGGATTTTCTGCTCTCCTCACAAATAAATCAAAAAGGAGAAACTCAATGAAGAATGTTGATCTAGAAAAACCAACTTTGTGTATAGCAGATTAAATATGGCAGACACAAGCACATACTTCAAGCATTGCAAGGTTTACCATTTGAAATCGGCTAAGTAACGTCTTCAACTTAATAATCGCCAAAATTTTGCACTTTTGCAGTAGTAGATTTTAGTGCATGGCAGGGGTGTGCAGGTTTTCGAGCAAATTCTAAAGGGTGTACCAATACAAAAAAGGTTGACAACCACTGCCCTACACTTAAACTCATCGCGTTTTTTGAAGTTTTCAGCAGTTCACAACAGATTTCCTAGCTTTTTGTGTTTATGTCTGCTTCGATTTATGTTCACACATTTGCAAGTATTTTGAAAAAATTTTATGGACTTTGCATGAAAACGCTCACAGCTGATGCGTAAGCAACTTCACGTATTATAAAATGTCTATGTTCAAGAGTGAAGAAAACTGAAACGAAATTTCAAAACACACGATTGAATAAAAATGTGAGTGCACAATTAATTTCTTTCTCGTTAAATGTAATCAAATCCACACTTTTCATCAACTTTGCTTTTTTATTTATCACGCATTAAAATAATACAGCACAACATAAATACGATTGTATTGAGAGTTTGACCTTGAGATTTTCTCAACAGAGAACGAATGAACTTTTAATGAAGTGACTGTTGACTGAGGTCACAAGAAAAGACGTTCATGATTCATTGACAATGAACCTACTTTAAGTTCTTAAAAGCTGAGACAACTTATCAAATTGATAAACCTGCTATGTGGCAAGAGTGGTTATCTTTTTATTGTGCGGTAAAAGCATCTATGTCAAGAAAATTGTTATTACACCTTACGATTACAGTTTTCAAAAACATCTGCAAAATTCACATTTTTAATACAGGTTAATATATTTTTATGTACTGTAGTAGTATAACATTTCATTCACAATTTCACAAGAAGAAAAAATCACAATGCTTCTTGCTATGATATCTTCATAAAAATGTTCGTTTTTCTAAACGAAACTGTGCTTCCACCAATGCAGAATGCACAAAAACCGAACAAAGACGATATTTTAAATATTCAGAGAATACACGTATTTGAAAGATTGCACATGTGAATGCAATGAAAGAAATAGAAAGAAATAATAAAATTTATGTTAGATTCCATAAAAAAGCCAGAAGAAATTTTTTTTTGTTTTCTTTTCAAACTTTACCTTCACGAGGGTAGCACAGAGTGAGATAGAAGAGAACGCTAAGAACTCTGTGAAGCGTTTTCCTGCCTCGTAAAAAGTACAAGACGAACTTTGTTAACTACTGGAGGTTGCAGGTGAAAAACAACAAGAAATACTTCTCCGAAAAAGGGAAATTCTGAATAGATACTGAAAGACGTTATCAGAGTAAGTGTACCTAATAAACGTCCCTTAAACCCCTGAGTTTCCATGTTGTTCCCTGCTAACTTGGAAGAGCTGGAAAGATCACTTAATACAAACAACTGTAAGTTACTCCCTGTATATATTCGGCTGTTCCATGCAATGATAGTGCGTGACAATAGGTAACACTTGCCTGTATAGACATTTTTCATATGTTTTTTAAAACCAGTCGATGAAATTATACCTGCGAGCATGGGCTTTGCACAATAAGGAATTTGCCAACCAGTGCCTGGTGATTGTGTGTTACCAAGCTCTGAAGAGAGAATGTGGAATATGAACGTAAAATTTTCTGACCATGCAAGCTCTAACATATGTTTTATTGTCATTGTCATCTGAATAGACTTCGACAGGCTTTTTCATGACAGGTTACGATTCACCAAGTTTGCGACAATTGCAGATTCCCAGTTATTGTATTGCTTGATAAGTTATGCTATAAAGAAGAATCGCGGGGATGCAGCCCTACAAAGACTCGAAACACTTCACGGTCAACAGCAATCTCAGATAGTTCTGCTGTCTCCACACCAAGATGGGACCAAGCAAGTTCGGAGATGTAAACACTCCACCTGGTCCTATCCTTTTCCTGCATTTTGTGAAAATTTAGCCTAATGGATGTCTACAAATTTGTTACTCTGCTTTATGCAACGGCAGGGTTTCTTAAGGTTCAACTTGGGTGACCGTCAAGGAATTTTGAAAGACCGTAACTTATCAGAGCATGAGCGTTTATGTTGCGACATTTTAAGTGAAGTGACTCACGGGCTGTAATGTACTCATGTAACCACGTGGTTGTGTCAATATATCCTTGCTAGCACGTTACATCACGTACGCATTCTGTTGGCTACTGCACTGTTATTTATTTTGATAAGTCGCTGAAGATTTGATAGTTTGTTTTGTTTAGTTGTTCCTTCTGTGGCCTTTCCTTTCCTAAGTAAGTGGGTAGCTGGGGTTGCAATCTTCCCAATTACATTCAGGGCTCCCTGTGTTGGGTTTTTACATCCAGATCTGTTTTTCTCGAGTCCACCAGGGTGTCTACTGTATGGGTTTAATTACAAAATATCTGGATGGAAAAAACTGATCTGGATGGAAAAAAACAGGTCTGGCTGGAAAACGCAGCACAGGGAGTCCTGAATGCAAATGTAAATGTGAATGATGTGTACAGGAAGCATCAAAATTAACTGTATTCATTTGAATGGTTTTTCTAATTTTGCTGACCAACACTATGGAATGACACACCGGTGACACAAAAGAAATGTTGGTTGATGTACCCTACACCAATGGTTACAAATGTTGGATCCGCAAAGGTCAAGCAGGGAGTCTGCGTTCAGCAATCTTTTCATTTCGGGTTAAGGCAACAATAGCACTTCTAGGATGATTTCAGTCTATTTATATTGAATTTTAAAACCCTAACTGCCCATCACTTCAGGTTTCTAAAACATTGCACGTGCTTAAACTAAGCCATCCATGTTTGGAGACCGCACGGACAAAAACTGGTATACTAAGCTTTCCGCGAGAAGAAAAGGTTGGGAAATACTGCCCATACCATGAAATTGGGAGAGTTTCTTTTTCTATTCATACCACCGTCAGGACTGGCATAAGCAGCCTGTAGAAATGTAATAAAGTTCAGACAGAAGATCTCTCTTATAAATATACAGGAGATAATGAAACTTGGCTCTTTAAGCTAGGTTACTCCCCAACATCATGACTCTTCGATGCAACTGGTCATAACATAAGCATTTTTGCACAGATATATGCTTTCAAGTCTGAGACCTTACATAGGAATGCGACGCAAAGTGGTTTTATTATCTGATTTTAAACTGAAGGGACAAGGTTGTCGTGCAACTCAAAAGTGTTTTTTGCCCGATTTCCAACCAAAGTGAGAACCACCTTAACCCAAATAGCATTAAAATATTTCACACCATCGCTTCATTGGCGTGATAGAAACCATAACCTAGATCTAACTGCATAATTATGTGTGTTTCGGAAGCGCAGAAAGTGATTGAGCAAAAACATTACCAAACTTTTTAGGCTTGAGCTAGGTTTAAAGAAATTGTGCCGTTGTTGGAAACTTACGGTCTACTGAAAGTTGAAATTAGGCTACATTGTCATGCATTGTTTCACTGCAATGTCATAACGAGCGATGAAGTTGCTGATGTGTAGGTTGAAATTATTTGTTTTGCGGTTGACAAATTTTACTTGAACAAAAAGCCAGATGACAATATATGCATCATAAAACTGAATACAATATATGCATCATAAAACTGAATACAGTAGTGTAAAGGACGAACCTGTTTTTCATCAATGTCAATCTTCTTTTTCAAATGTGTTCAAGCTTCCTTTCCAAACGTGGATTTCTTGTACATCAATTTTGGAGAATCAGCAGCGAGACGATCAGTTTTATCACAGATATTCGTAAAACCGCATGCATTATGCCAGATCGACCGGCAGCAGTTCAAAAATGTTTCAAATGAACTCTGCTCTCAACATAGAACTGATGGAACCCTTGTTGGGTATTCTATGAACGAACAATTTTTAAGGTCATTGTGGCGTCACAGAGATTTTTATGTGGTTTTGAGGATGGCATTTTTCTTCCTGTCTTCATCAGCGTGGTCCAACTACAGGCCCGGGGGCGACATGTTGCTCAAGAAAGAATTTTTACGGCCCGCGAGTTTTCTCAGTATTAATTTAATGTTGTGTGGAGGCCTATGTTGCAGTATGTAATTTTATTTAGAACAAGCATAACATCTTGTAATAAAAATGAGCAATACTAATGGCGTTACTAATGGCGTTAAATGGCGTTAGCAATACTAATGGCCTTAGACTAGACCAGTGTTTCTCAAACATTTTTTCCATCGCCCCCTTTTCACTCTCAACACGCCGTTTTCGCCCTCCAAGTTTCATAAAGCAAGCACAAGGTAGTAAATTTAAAGAGTTTTATTCAAGTAAAGTATTAAATAGCTGAAACAAGCCATCAAAAAGCTGAACTAAGTAATTGTATTACGACGCTAATATTGCGTTCAGAATTCTTGTGAAAAGAATGCAGTGCTGCGGAACCGGAGCCCCGGAGTTGAACATTTTGCCTGGAGCCGGAGCTCAAATCAAAAATCAGGAGCCGTAGGCGGAACTCAGTTTAAACTTTAGGACCGGAGCCGGAGCTACGGCCATTTGACAGCTATGACCTCCGGCTCCGGGTCCCTTCTTGGATACTAACGATTTTGCCAAATAGATTTACATGTGCTCTTTATAGCACAATAAGCGCGATTTTTACGAGTTATAACACCAGACTACAACAATGGATCTGCAAGCCTTTGATGCTTCTTTGGTTTAATAATCGCTAAGACTTGTATATACTCTGTAAGAACTTACTGTCTGATTCTTGGCTGGGAAAGGATTCCTTTCGATAGGCAGTGTCTTTCAATAATACCTCTGATATTTTGTGTAACAGACTTCGTTAGAGCAATAAAACAAAACATGTCAACTGACTTGTGGTAAAAGCTTTTTGTGCGGCTTTCTGACAAAATCGTAGGTCTGGATTTCGCTCCCTTCAGCGAAATGGTTGAGAGACCACTGTTGTAGAAGTAAGAAAAACCTTAAGGGTCTGTAGTAGTGTAGCGATCTAAAAAGAACTGAGCTATAATGAGTAGGTATATAATAGAATATCCATAGCCTTTGTAGCTGTATGTAGTCATGTTGTTAGGAGGGAGTATGATCAAGATATGATGTCACTGTAGATTCAAGCATGAAATGCACGACACCATTGTAAAGCAGGAATGTTGACTAGGAAGCATTACGTTTACAAGCAGTAACATATGCTGCCACAAGCAGTAGCATATGCTACTACAAGCAGTAGCATAACATGAAAGTTATAAATAATTGGTAGCGAACTAGCATTGCTTTGCATAGCAGCGCGTTATCAGGAGGGTAAAAAATCAATGCAAAAAAATGTGAACTTTTCTTGAAGTTTTCATCCGTGGAAAAAAATCTATTTTTTCAGCACAGTAACCAGTTCCCACGTGAAATTGTGCTTTACTTTTCGATTCATCACTTCTTATTATGAGTGCAATAGATAAGAAATCAGAAGTTTTCAGCTAATTTAAAAACGTCAAATGTGAATTTCTTGCTAGGAGTCATACTATTTCTTCGAACAAAGGGCTTTAAACACATCTTCGCATTTGTGTTAATGCAAATGTGTGCGTGTTTGAAAGAACACATGACAGTCCACTGCATGTTTTGCGAACTTTGCATGGTTTACCCGGGCAGCGCTGTTAGCTGGAATCGCCAAGACAGAGCATGCAACGAGTGAAAAACACTTTGTCAATTGGGACTGGTCTGTGTTTGTCAAATGCTCGGAGACAAATGTAGTTTTCCAAAGAGCCATTTTCTTGATTCTGGTCGTAAGAATTAACAAAAGGTCCTCACGCATTGACAGCAAAACCAGCGACTGCCTTTCCAAAAATTGTTTATATTACCGTGATCTTGAGTTTCGTTTCTGCTAGTAACTGTTCTCTTAATCGTCTGAACCTGTGATTGTTGCTTTTTCGCTGATTTCCTCATGGTAAGAGCGCTGCTTGTAAAAAAAACTGCAAGATTAAATTCCTCCAAAAGGTTTGGCATATTTTCTTAGCTTTGTGTACTTGATTTAATTCATTTTCCATTCAACTCAAGGAACACCGAGACAATTGAAATATTAATGTGTGAAAACGAACAGAAGTCGGAGCCACACTTATAAAAACCAAGAGCTCGGAGCTGGAGCCATGTTCATGAAAAGAAACGCTCCGGAGCCGAAGCTGTGTCCTTTTACGATGGCTCCGCAGCCCTGAAATAATCCACAATGTAGCCGAGCACGTAGACGATCCAGAGCAAAATTTAATAGATAAATTGCTTTTGCAACAACCTCAAAGAATTATCACAGTAAATTAACATTTGCAAGAAACTAACAAGTCATAATAGTAGGCTACTGAGGTTAACTCAATGATCGATTAGGGACTGAGCGTTTTCGCCACCTTTGTGTTGCTTCGCCCCCCTATCCACCCCTTTGTTTTTTTCGCCCCCTTGCCCATCAAAATCGCCCCCAAGGGGCCATTCCGCCCACTTTGAGAACCACTGGACGAGACTGTAGAGAGCTTCTCGAAATTTGTCAGTTGAAATACATTTCACAAATATTTTGTGACTATAGGTCATTCACAGGGACACCGGAACCGCGGTAGGGCAGGGATAGAAATGAAAGAGCTGAGGGCATGGAAACTTATTAAATTCAAAAAAATCGTTACAAATATCAGGGTTTAGGAAAATGTTATATACCCGGTATGGACCCGTAGGGACCCATTTTCTCTGATTCTAGGGACCCGATTTTCTCTGATTCTAGGGACCCGATTTTCAATTCTAGGGGACCCAGATCGGGTCCCTAAAACACGTGAAAATAAGCCCTGCAAATATGCTTGTTTCTGTTCAGCAACAATGTTGACTTCAAACATAATCATAGAAACTACAGAAAACCATTCCGAATTTTGTGGATGCCCGCATAGCTGCAATAAGTTTCTTTCAATTCGATCTTGATAAACAATAAAATTACCTATGATGCTGTTATGAAACGATGCCTCCGCCCGCGTTGCCCCATTTTTGACAGGGCAGTGCCCTCGTCATGCCATCGCTCTCCGGCGTCCCTGGTCATTCACGCCAAAGAACGTTGAAACTACTATACATTATAATTCATGTATAATAGATTCTACTCAGTAAAACTGTAATAAGCGCTGCTGCGTCTCATTCTCACAGAAGCTCGCGTATTTAGCAAGAACCATAGCCGGATTTTACTGACAGATGATGCATCGTGCATAGGCCCGTCAAATTCTAGAAAACCGCAGCCACTTGCCAAAGCTGCCCAAGACGAGTCTGTGTGATACACAAACTTCACTCAGAGCAGGAAGCCATCTGTAAAGTGTTGCTTACTGTAACTGCAGCAGTTCAGTTATGACCGCAATATAGGTGCCACAGCAGCTGAGCCTGATAAATATGCAGTAGGCCAATTTCTCAATACCAAGACATAAATACACAATAAAAAGCATGGAAATATATACTCCCGAACTCTTGAAGTGGAACCAGCCCGGGTGGAACCACTTGCCGTAACGGGGAAGCGAACTATCATGCCCCCCTGCGAGTGCCATGGGCCAAATTAAAGCAACGCCTTACCGATTTGAGCAAAGAAACACCTCCCTCGTCATTTCTGATCGAGGCATGTTGACTTTGGCGTTCCGCGCTAGCCTGCGTCACGCCGCTATGTCCCTTGGTGCTTCCCGCCGGGGAAGTACCCTTGGACTTGTACGAATTTCCGCTCTCGCGTTGTAGTGCCTACATGGCCACTACACTCTGTTAAACACATCATTATAGCAATGGAAGTGTGGAAAATAAGTCTGGCGCTTGAAGAAGACCAGAATTTGTTAAAAAACTATAAATGGCGACAATCTTGAAAAGTAAAAAATTCGGATTCCCTCTTTTTCAAAAAATGCAGACAACAAAAGGTATTTTTTACTTGGATTATACTGAGCAAAATTGAATGTGTTGTGAGGATTTTTTTAACAACATGATAAATACTGTATAGATCTATGATTGTTACTTTGTACCAGAAAGATATTTGGCTGAGCACCAACTTATTGAAAAATATGAAGATAATAATTTGCAATGTGTTTCTAGCGTAATTTAGCTAGTTGGAAGTGTAACAATGAAACTGTTATATCTATATTCTGATTACTATGCAAGCAAGCTATACAATTTCGACGAGAGCTCCAGAAGCTAAGGGGCAAGGCCGCAACCAGCTGATATTTTTGGGGGGACAACATGATTGTCACTAGTTGTGGTACCTAACAACTCAACACCCTCTTGAAAATTTTGGGGTGGGAATTGCCCGGTTGCTCCCCTCGTTATGGGCCTGCTAGGGGTACACGATGTCGATCTTTGTACCCCCAGGTAAAATTTCTCTCGGAGACCCTTGCCTGCAGCCACATAGCTGGGGGTAGTAGTTCAAAGCTCCTTCAACATATGGCAATTCCGACAATGTCCAGACGAGAAAATGTCCAAAACTTTATTGAAGAAATTTCAGCAAAACTTTTTCGTTTTTGGTTTCTGAAAAAACGTTTTCGAGAATTTGTTTGCAATTGGTTTGGAAGAAAAAACATCTATTTCATTGCTAATTGTAAAGTACGTGATGTCACGATTAAAAATAACGTATTTTTCCTAAGCAACATTTGCCCTTTGCAACACAATTCGTCGTTTGCGATTTCCTGCACTGTTTACACTAAGACTTAGGCTGAAAAGTTGTTTGGTAACACTCTTCGACTATAAGCACTGCTTGCATGCGTAATTTATTCCGAAATGCTGTAGCAGCTTCAAGTGCGCTAAACCGTGATTGCCATAGCTGTTTGTATTTTTCCACAAAAAAATACATGCATTAAACGTATCACGCGCAGTAATATCCGTTCGGCGGTGTTCGTTATCGTTATTTGTAATGACCATGGTATGACAGTAGTCATGCCCGCAACCAGGCGGGAGCAACCGGGCACTTGCGGCCCCGAAACTTTCACAAACATTATAAAAACGCCAAAAACTTTTTTAGTTTTTAGGTTAAACAACAAGTTGCAATCACGTTTCCCCCGCCCGGAAGTATCAGCTGATTGCGGCCCTGGTAGTCGTGTTCAATCTTATACACAATAGTCTAATTATACGTGAGTTTGAGAGAAGGAAGCTATAGTTTCAGGAAAAGTAATTATCGGATTTTGGTTATCCTCATTTGTAGGTTCTAATTAACAATGCATGATTATTGTCTTAGATTAACTTTCAAGGTAACCCACATACGTAGCTCACATACAAAGGTGACAAAAAAGGCGCAGTCAAAAAACTGTACAGAACAACATTTATTTAGCAGGATTTTGGCGGTCTAGCTCATAATATCTTTTGGAAATATCAACGTTGAGCAAAACGTTTTCCCAAACAGTGACTGTTCAATAAGTTGTTTCAAAAGTTAGAAACCATAAAAGTGAATCACAGCTAAGTTTGTAGTAGTTTGCAGTTGCAACATTTGTAATATATGATAACAGATTTTTCGGTGTAGGCCGCAGGGTTTTTTTTAAGAAAAATGTTAGGTTCCCGGTATGGATCTGTAGGGACCCGATGATAATTTTTTCTGATTCTAGGGACCCGATTGAAATTCTAGAGACCTTAATCGGGTCCCTAAAACGCCTTAAAAAAACTGGGGTATGGTTATAAGGCAGAAAGGTCTCGAATATAGTCTAAATCCTATGCAGTCCTTGTTTATAAATTATTAATACTTCAGGGCAGAGTGCAACATCTAGGACGGCTACTTTATCAATTGCGTTAATGGGTTGAATGGTGAACCTTGGTATTTAAATCACTCTTAAAAGGAAAATTTTCTTTAGGAGACTTTATAGTTGCAATCAATGCCATAAGTTTGGTCCGAGCAATGTTTATCTATTTCATCATAATGAAAATTCCTAATTTTGCTGTCCCTGACCATTTAAAAGATGTGTTAATTTTTTTATTCCTAACTGCTACCTGAATTTTCTTGAAATTAAAGTTTGGCATAATTATTGTTACCATTTCTGAGGGGGGAAAATTCGGAACACATTCCCTACAGTCACAATAACCGCCTGTCACGGCAATTAACAGACGTTTTAGGCAATATATAATGTGTTCTATCTCATGAATGAAATTATAGAGATGGAATGAAGTGTAGCATTTGTATAACCAAACATAATGATTCAGCATACACGCACCCCCTATAGGAAGATAACTCGCACCCTTTAGGGGTTAGACGCTAGTACAAGCAAAAATTGGACAGAGTTATTACATAACATGTACAAGGAAAAATACACAAAAAGTTGCGCTTTACAAACTATCCGATCGAAATCTGACTTGATATTATCTGCGTTTTGGTTCATCACAAACTACAACTAATAAAATTTTCCCTAAATTACAAAAGAATTCAGATTCAGATTGTACAGCAATATTCATCTTCCCTTTACATTAACTTCTCACTTCTTTCTTACGAAAGTCATAGCTGCAAAATATAGGAACCTACAGTTATAGAACGTGTGACACACATAGCCTCTGTGACCCAATAGTAAAAATTATTGCGAAGTTATTATTGCACAACACCTGCATTCCTACGCTACAAGTACGAAGGTGGAAGGTTACCTAGTAGCAGAACATTCGGTGCGGCGAGTTTTCTGCGAATTTTCGCCTGCATTGAGGTGCTGGCTTTCTGTATCGGACGGTTTTTCCTGTACTCTAAGCACTCTCTGCACTGCAGCTAAACTTGGGCTTACGTGAGTTTTCAATGTTTGTTTTGGGACGCAGGTTTTAGTGTCAAAATTCGAGACATTTCCCGAAAAATCAGGATGTATGGTAGCTCTAGGGCAAATCACTAAATATATCTTTCACTACAGTCTAACTGGGATACACAGCAGAGGTGTGCACAGGATCAGATTCCTGGTCGAGCAGGATGTAGCAAAACTATCAGGGTCAGATCGCATCTCAAATTTCTCTGAAAAGCGGATTAAGATCTAATTTAATTTTTTTGCTTCATTCTAAGTGCTAGGCATCAAATTTGACATTGCCAACAACTCAAATTGGAAGAGTTCATGTTGGCATAATATATCCACCGTAATGCAAATCATGAATTGAGCTGCAATGTCAGTCTGCAGTAACACTAAATTTGGGGATGCCCGTTGGCCACATTTTGCTGTGATCGTCTGTAGCTTTAAAGTAGTCATGCTTATAAGCAGTGGTTTTGAGTGAATACTGACAAGTGAATAGACACTGACATCAGACAGCATTTAATGTAACAGCGCTTTGCATAAGCGTAGACTATAGAATACAGATTTGCGGGTTGTAATACACATTTTCCTTTTATAAGGGTAGCCTATTTAATTATTGGTGGATTCAAGCTTAATTATCGTTGAATAGATTTGAACTTCTTTGCAGAACGTACAGGACTTTGACTCTAGAATCTAGAGCAGGAGTTTCCAAACTGGGGTACATGTACCCCTAAGGGTACATTTAGGATTAGTAATAGAAGGGGAAAATATGTTTATACATTATTCATTTAAAATCAATATACATATAAATTTGTCTGAACCGTTGCATGTTACTAATCACGTTAGAAAAGGGGGAGTATTGAGTTCATACTTGTTTGCTGTATATTTAGATGATTTATTTCTTGAACTAAACAACATTAGAGCTGGGTGTTATATGGTTGAAATTTTATTGAACGACTTGATGTTTGCTGATGATTATTGTGTGTTTTGATCAAGTGTACGTGGGTTGCAAAGTATACTAGATGTGTGTCAGGCTTATGCAGAATCGCATTAAATTATTTTCAACTGCAGCAAAACGGTTTGTATGACGTTTAAGGCTGAGACGGCAAAAAGCACGGTCATCCCGTTGCTGGCACTGGGTAGTGGGTGTACAAAGAGTAAAATCTGTTTGCCACTACAAAGATTTGGGGATTGTACGTGATGTTGAGCTTTCAGATGACAAAGATATTCAGACACAACTACGATATCAAAAAGCTTTTTCCCGACGTTCGAATGCAGTGCAAAATGTACTTTTTAGTTCCTTCTGTACGCCCATGTATGCATTACAATTATGATGTCATTTCAGGAAGGCATATTTCCACAGATTGTTTGGGGCTTATAACTTTGGTTGCAGTGCACTATACAACAGGCCGTGGCGAGCGAGTGTTAGTAGTCATCAGGTTCAATATAACATTCCTACCATTGAGGCTTTATTGAGATAAAATGCGTACCTGTTTCTCGAAAGATGCAGAAAGTCTAACAACGTATGGCTACGCACTTTGATGCAGTCAGATTGTTTATATTTGTACTTATTCTTTTAACAATACAACCGCATTTTACTTTGTGACTGAAGGCCCCGTCGTTCCGGTGTTAGTTTGAGGGCGTGTGCACTGTGCAGGCCACAACGCATTCGTACTTCACTTGGCATTGGCCAGGGTTGAACCGGGAAACCCCACTTTTGGCCCTTGCCTGGAAAAAATCCTTCCAGCGCCCATCTTTAGGGGTACATGGTCATCTACCGAAATGCTGAAGGGGTACATGGCCAGAGAAAGTTTGGGAACCCCTGCTCTAGAGTCTAGATTTTTAGACAAGCAGGGAAGTTTTTGATAAGTAACAATGAGTAATTCCGAAGTCAAGTAGATAACGTCTGATTTTTTAGCGAGTGCAGGTACACAGACGAAGTTCTGTACGGGATAAAGCGACATTTGGAAATATTTTTTCAAATTTGTGATGAGCAAACAGGACAGTATGTTGGCTTGGTTAGATGCAAAAAATGCCGATACATATCTAAACATAACAGATATGCAAATGGAACAACCCACCTCAACAAACATTTTGTGGATCAGGAGCAGATTCTGAAAATCAGAAAATGTTTATGATCACGACAAAACCGGATCTTATTGTTTCGGAGCGGATCAAATCAGCATTTCAAAAAAGTCATATCCGCATATCTCTTACTGATACGCAGTCACCATTTTTCAATCTTTCTGACAAAAAGTCTGTGAGCACTTTGAATGTAACTCTAATGAAACCCGTTCTTGCCTTTCTTGCCTCAGGTGAAAAAGCTCATCACGCATGAGTATGAACAAGGAATATAAGTCAAATGAACAATTCTATTTTAAATGGCAAGTATTCATAATCAGGCTGAAAATTTTATATCACAAACGATCATTCATAGATAGATACAAAGTTAACAGTACAATCATATCTTTATTGTTATTCGTTTCAAGACAAGGTAGCCATATATGAGCAGCTGCAGCATTAGTCGGGAGAGTTAAATTTTATGGTGACATCTGTTTGGCTATTGAAGTTTACTGAATGATGAGAGATGAAATACAAAAAAACATTTAAAGTCAATCTTGGAACACAAACACGGAAAACGAAGGTCTTAATGAATATTCAGCAATTTCATTGATCTCACACGGGAAAACTTGAGCCATAGCATCAAATCTTGAAATTTTGTCACAGAATAAGTGTCATTTATTAGTTGACTCACCACAATTTGTCTACAGAACGAGTAAACAAAAATGAAACAAATTCTTGTTGATCGATTGGTGTAGGTCCCGCAGGGCACATTGCGCAAGGAATTTTTAAAAGTCAAAAATGTGCTGTTGTATTAGCACGACATCGTTCAAGCCGACTTTGAAGCTTCGAAAAAACACGAATGACTTCAATGCTGATCATGAAGAGTTTCAGTCGAACATGATCAAAGACGGATCTTCACCATTCAACTCAGCAATATGTCGCAGCACGTCTTTCTTCGTTATGATTCCGAGCAGTCGTCTGAGACAAACCAGAAGCATTCATTCAAATATGGCACTTTTCCACCAACATTCTTCAATAACAAAAATAAAATGGCGAAAAATAGCTTCATTTCAACATGAAGGCCTATATGTTACACTTCAACCAGAGTTAAGATTCATTCTGTCTACGTGTGAGCTCCAAAAACACAAGTCTAAACGGCATCGTTAAAACGTTTCAGCTCAAAGCAATTTTTTCCCTTCGCATGGCTTTTTCTTCGCCCTGATCTGAAAAGTAAAACCATTTATCTGCAATTCAAAGGAAGCAGTTTCCAAAAACAAGAGAAGCTGGGCACTACTTAAAAACATTCTGTTCGTATATTTTTAGGTGATGGTCGTTTACTGCAAATAGTTTAATCGTTTAGGCATTAGATAACATGAAACATGATTTTGAGACTACCAGCAAATTAGATAACATACATTTGTTCGTCTTCTTGAAATGCAACTGCCTTGAAAGAATGTTAAAGGTGTCAAATTGCAAAAGTTATCACGGAGTTCATTTGCTGAATATATTTTAGATCTTTCAACTTGCCAGATTTCTTACATTTGACATCACAGATATCACCACAATATTATGAAAGTTTTTTAGTTACCCATTGTGAGTGACCAGTGCTTGGCGTATTCCAAGTTTTGAAAAGATTTCGACCACTATTTCCATCGGTGTGTGGTCGGTGACCGTGATTGGACTCAGATCAACAATGTTGAAAAGACGAAGCGGAGCTTGGTCTTCTTCGGCCGGTTGATGGATACTTGGTGCGTTAAGAGAGAAAAAGACTTTCGAATCTTCGCGGAGGTTGCGACTGTGCGCCCAAGCGTTATCTATTAAATAAGAAAATGACAAGCAGTTGAGCAGAGGCCGTTGCTTGGTACTTGGTACAATCACACGTGGTAATGAATGAACTGTAGTTTGTTAAAGATGAAATTGATGTACGGGAATGATGTGAAAGCCTTGTGCGTGATTTATGATGCTGAAACAGAAGGAATGTAATTGGAGTGAACGTTCCAAGAAAATGATGCATTTGCTGCAATTATAAAATGAGTTTCCTTTAACAGGATCTTGAGTGGATGCCACTAATAAATACAATCATTCGAACATTGCTAGTACGTATTGGTACAGCACAGACCAGCGCTGCTCTATTGGCAACAAAACGCAAATAATTTCGTACAGAAATTAAGGCGCAGAATTCAATTTTAGACATGAATAAAAAGTAAGGGATTGAGACAAATTCTGATAATTTTTTAAAAAAATCCTAATGTGAAAATTAGTGGATGTTGTTCAGCAAACTCATTTCACATATTTTCCTTGGTATTGACACTATTGCTTACATTTAGCTCTC
>Ga0210059_1009181_pt1 | contig 15482 bp, 7 predicted proteins | sample Ectturendosymbi2_FD_188042 | JGI IMG/M metagenome (GOLD analysis project Ga0210059, IMG submission 188042) | Ecteinascidia turbinata endosymbiont from Florida, USA - Sample 2 (SPAdes) (version 2) | ecosystem: Host-associated > Tunicates > Ascidians > Unclassified | place: Key West, Florida... | reverse complement strand
GCATGTGTCTTGCGCAGCACCCACCCAAGCATAATTGTAGAATCACTTGAAAATGTCTAGTTTTTTGGATGCGTTCCCACACTTCTTTTTTTACCACTATAACCCTGGACTGCAGTTCGGGAAGTTCGCAGTTTTGGGAAAAGTGGAATGCCCTATACCCGTCGTAAGGTTCTGCTACACACACAATATGTGGAAACTGTTCAAGCGGAATTTAAAGCGGAAGTGCGCCATATCAGTAGTGGCACTAAGCCTACTTTTCCAATGAAAGGTTTTGGATTGCAACTGTGTGCTATGCAAAAGGCAATCCATGACAACCAGTGCAATGGTCATGCTTCAGACCACGTCCTGCAGCCAGCTGCTGTTAACCCAATTAATTTAAAAACGCGAAATCGTTTTTTGATACGCACTAGAAACGCAGTTGCAAGGAAAATGTAAAGCAAAAATTATGACTTAATTTTGCAATGATATGCATACACAGCAACTTACCGAATTTCATTGAGCAATACTGTATATCGTAAGGAAAATACGTCACATCGATGTCACACCAACTTCTGAATGATCCTGGCGGTTCCCAAGAAACATTCCCGTCATAACCAATCACTGCTCTGGTTGCATGGTTAGTTGTGAAATTACCGTCTGTGCTTTAAACGCAACAAATTATATTGGCAAAAATTTCAATGTCAAAGCACAAAGCTTCTTTGATCAAATCTGCAGATGATGTTTTCAACACTGTGTTAACATTCGAACCAAGATTTTGAAAACACTTCGGTGGTTGTCATGACTACCTGACTGGTCATCAAACTTTAGATTTCGAAAAATACACATAAAAAGGAAATTAATGCCATGAGCACAACAACGAAAATGAAACAAGTTGCTCAAATGCAGCCAGTTCATACAAATGCACATAAAGTGTATTGTTAGCCTGGGCGTATGGTGTCCTTTGAGTTTTATTACAGCGAACGTACAAGGTATTGGAATAGAAAAATCATTTAGGTTTATGACGGAAAGTTTCAACTTCTCATTTGCTTAATTTGCTTCATTTTGTTAACCTTCATTTTTCCCAGCTCTTTGTCTTACACTTATGCCAATCGATACTTTAAATTGTCTTTGATTTGACTAACGCATTAAAATTTATGAGATTCATCAAGTATGACCAAAACCAATGCGGATATCCAGCACATTCTAACGAGCACGTCATCAATCGTATAGGCATTCTCTTCAGTATCGCACCGTTTTAATTTGACTCAAAATGGCTTATCAATCCAAACCTTGAAGAACCGAAAAAGAGTCGAGGGGTACTCTGGTGGACAATCTATAGGGCTTCTTGATAACCAGTAATTGCGCTCACAATGACAGTTTAAAACTAATTTGTAGCAACAGAGTCGAACTGTGCAATAAATCTGAATTATCAAACAAGATTGTACAATACATCTGAGTTTGACTTATCAATAATTTGAATCTAATTTCTTGAAAGTTGACAACTTACTTTCTCATTAAAACTATGTCGGGTGTCCATATGAGATTTGCTGGCAGTTTAAGCATAGTCACATTTCCATAATCACTTGGATTCCACTGCAACTTAGCATCTTTCCATTTCTGGCATAAAACATTCTGTCAAGTATCAGTCATAACGCTATTTCTTGCTGTAGCAACACGAAGGAGGGAACGCCTTAACACCGTGATCTGGAAATAACTGCGATTATATCGAACTTTCTTTGTAACTTTGTAATGAAAAGTTAAAGCCTTGAAAATTTTCACCACGCCAAAATTTCTAAAGCACAGGAAGTGGTAAAAGTTGTTTAACCCTGCTGGTCATCACAAACATCATAAACCTTTTCTAAAATTTCTTGGTCCAAGCTCCTACTCAAGAAAATTAGCTGTTGGTTATCACTGGAGTGAAAAACATTTATAATTTTATGAGAAAGTGGCAAACTTTCAAATTTCCGGGAGAGAACAATATTATATTCAGTGGCGTAACTAGAGGTCAGAGATGAGGGGATATTGATTTTTTAACTCCTGATCCATATCCGATAAATTTTTGGAATATCCATATACAATCTTTATCCGAAAATTTCTGAAATTTAGTATCCGATATCCATCCGAATCCGAATGCGACACTGGTTAAATGCAAAACAAACAGGCAGTGGTTATAGGCAGTGGTGTGTTTAAGGGGAGGCGAGCGAGGCACTTGCCTCGGGCCCCCCCTTTTTAGGAGCCCCCCCTTGAGGTTATAAGCGTGTAAATTTTCCTCTTTTTGATGAAAAACTTATTATTCACTCATATAATGTACTACAAAGCGGATCATAAGTAAGTACTCTGCTTTCAAAGGGGCCCCTACAGAAAGTGTAATGTTTAGGTATTTTGCTTTCAAAGGGGCCCTCGACACCCACTGAAATGTGTAGGTACTCTGCTTTTAAACTTCATTGAAGGGGCCTTAAAGAAACTAATGTGTAAGTACTCTACTTCCAAAGGGGCCGCCAACAGCAACTGTAATGTGTAAGCACCTTGCTTCCAAAGAGGCCCTCAACAGCAATTATAATGTAAAATTCCATGCTTTCAAAGAGACCCCAACAGCAATTGTAATGCGTCAGTAGCTTACTTTCAAAGGGACCTCCAACAACAATTGTACTGTTTAAGTACCTTGCTTTCAAAGGGGCCCCCAACAGCAACTGTAGTGTGCAACTACCTTGCTTTCAGAGTGGCCACTAACAGCAACTGTAATGTGTAAGTACTATACTTTAAAAGGGGACCCAAACAGCAATTGCAATGTGCACGTAGGATACTATGCTGTCAAAGGAGCCCCCAACAGCAACTGTAATGTGTAAGTAACGTCTTTTCAAAGCGACCCCTCCACCATCTCCAATGAGAAAACAAACAAAAGCTTCAAAGTAACTTCTATACCTAAAAAAATTGTAGAATATCGGTTAAAATTTCTTCCACAATTTCTGAAAAGACCCTATCAAATAAAAGCAAATAGGCCTACTTGTACCAAGTGATAACTTTTTATACCAAATGGTAATTTTTTTATACCAAATGATTATTTTTAGAGATCGAAGTAATTGCTATATTGATAATCTTATGAAAATTTATCTTAGTGAACATTTCCATCAGAAAATAAGACAACATGCAGTTGTTTACAAAGTAATTTTGTATTATTGGTGTTGCTCTGCAAAGGCTATTAATAAGCAAGGCTCACGTAGCAGAAATGGCAATTTTTGACTATTATGAACACTCATTTTTTAAACAGATATTTCAGGTATTATAGGTGGTTTGATTTGGCCTATGCTTGAAGTCGCAGGTTATTTGAAGCTTGACTCGTAAATGGTTGGTTTAAGGCAGACTTGGTAGGTGATGTTTACGCTCGTTTGCCAGGTCTTAGCCAGTGTAACTTGAACCGTTGTTCTTAGCACAGATTTAATCAATTGTGTAGGCTACTTGCTGCAGTAGAAATATATTCGATAAGGACGATGATGAATTATTTCCTACTTTTGGACATTTTTCAAAGTGTCAATGCAAGATGAGGGCAGCGTTGACTCATCCAGCCTCAAAGCTTTCCAAAACAAGGCTCTAACTGGATGCTTTTGTGTGCTATGTTTGTGCAGTTAAAAGGATGAAATTTAAAACAAATTTAGTGTTTTAAATCTTCTTGGTTGTTTATTGTTAGTTTCATGGATTCCCACAAAGACATGAATGTGAACAAATTGAGGATACCAACTACCAAGCAGTTTTTCAAAGAAGGAAGATGTGAAACTTTCAAAGGGGTAAACTTTGTAGCTTTTTGGTGGTGAATACAGAGAAATGGGGCGTGAAACTAAAGAACTGGGGACGATGCCAACTTGCTATTGCCCAACTTTTGTGTGTCGCCAACCTTGTCTTCCCAACTTTTAGTGTTTTCAAAGTTGTGTATCATGAACACCCTTTTGCATTTTCTCCTGCTATTTCAGTTATGTCGTAGTCTCAGGAACATACCCTTGGGCGGCCGTATCTTAGGCAAATAAAAAATGATTATACCGGTTGGCCGAGTATGATGACGTCATCAGAGGGTCCCCCTTTTTAGTCTTGCCTCGGGCCCTCCAACCCTAAACCCATCACTGGTTATAGGTCCACCAGTGGACCTTCATTTTTGAAAACTTATTCATCCATCCCCTGTAACATGACATTTATCCATGACAAGTGTGCAGTAGGCTGGACTACGCTTGGTAGAAACTTAGTAAACTTAAACCTAACACTTATTAAACGTAATCCACACATCTGACCACAAAAGTTTGGAAACTTTTGAAAAAAGTAGATAAAAACTGGTACCATGAAATGTGCAACCACTACAACCAAAACAAATGCTGCCCGATTATGGCAAGAGTCGGCACGAAAACCATTTACACAGTAAGACACGTCTACCTGACTACAATGGCAGCGCTGCTGATGTGACAAACTCCGTGTTTTATGCTAACTGTGTCACTGCCAGCGAACCTGTAGCCACTTCCAAACAAAAACACCCCGTCATTTTGTTACCCAATCCATAAAAATAACATCACGTGTTGTGCACTTTCAATTGTAAAAACAGAAAATTAGTTTAAATTTTTCTGCCAGAGGCATTGCTCTGCTATGGTTATTTTTCCATTTGAACTGTAATTTATCTGGCTTTGTCCACTTATAACACTGAGTTCGTGACACTAGCATTTAGTACGATGAACCTGGTCGAGTGGGAACTCCTGCTGTGCAAGTGGTCGTCGTTTGGGCTCTCAGCATTGCTGTTCAGGTTGGACTGACAAAGACGACTCTTTTTATGTGAAAAATTTTGATGTAAGCTACAGCACATTTTTAATAAGTTTTGAAAACCAGACACAGGTTTACAATTTAGGTTAGGGTTTTCGGTTAAATTGCAAAGAAGATCCGCTAATCCAAGGATATAGTCGTTGTCATGTGACCAATTCCACCTGCATCAGCTAGCCTAATTGCAAAAGAGCTCCAGCTTTCAATCAATTGATAAAATAAAGAAAATATATTTTGCAACACTGAGAGTAGCACTGAGAGTAGATCCCAGTATAAAATATAGTAAAACTATGTAGCTTACAAAAACTACAAACTCAAACTGTCTTTTAACAAAGGTTGACTGCATAAAACTTGAGGTAGAATGTTCAAAATTCTAACCAAAAGAAATGCAGGTTAAACACTGAAATAGACCATGGGGTGGCCAACAGGTTGATCACATCAACCGGTTGATCATCGAGTGTCACTTGGTCGATTGCACCTGATTTTGCATTGAATTGACAAGCTGCCTAAAAAGAACATTTTTCAATCAATATTCCAGAAAGTACACAAAAATTATCCATCAATTGGTTGGTCACGCATATTCTTTGATGCCTCTGTCACTTGCTGAGGCGATGGTGCACTGTATTTGCACATGTGATACTCAACTCTGGCATATTTTATTTGTGACTGTATATTAGCAACTGGTCGATCGCGAGTTATCAAGAAACTTTCTAGTCAATCCCAGTCGAAGACTAGTTGGCCACCCATGAAATAGGCTATATTAGCGTACACAACACGCACATATGCCACTCAGCACAACAAAACAAAGCAGCATGGTACAGCAATATTACTACTCTTGCAACCTCTCCGGTGGCGTTGCGTTGATTGTGTGATTCACCACGAACGGGATGTGCGTGAAGAATAACACCATTGAATATGTAGCACAAGCAAACAATAGTAAGAGAGATTGCGGCGCATGATCTCTATTGTTGCTTGCTGCCACAGTGCGAAGCTTTGCGCACATGTATGGGGCGCCATTCGTAAAAATCTTATATCTGACAGATTTAGTACAAAAACTGCTATCTCTGCGCATATTTAGCTACCTCTGTGCAGAGACAGTATCTCTGCACGCATTTAGCTATCTCTGCGCGCATTCAGCTATCTCTGCGCGCATTTAGCTATCTCTGCACACATTTAGCTATCTCTGTGCAGAGATAGCTATCTCTGCGCACATTTAGCTATCTCTGCGCAGAGATAGCTATCTCTGCGCACATTTAGCTATCTCTGCACACATTTAGCTATCTCTGCACACATTTAGCTATCTCTGTGCAGAGATAGCTATCTCTGCGCACATTTAGCTATCTCTGCGCAGAGATAGCTGAAGCGTGTTGGAAGAAAACATCGTATCCTGTATGAAGAAAAACTTTGTGTTCTGTTTCAGTAATCCAGACAAAAGCTAGGCTACTGCAAGGCATGAATTCCCTGGCATCATATAAAGCTAGTTGGTTTCAGGTCTAAATTATACTGGTTGATAACAACATTGGTTTGTGCAGATGATGGGCTGCAGTAAACTTGTGGTGGTGGTCTCAGTGTTAGTGACATTTTTTGCTTAAATTTCAAAGAGGATCTCGTCAAGTCTGATCATTCCAACTGTTTTCACCAAACGCAGCTCATCGCCTCTCAGCGCCTTCAGGTGCCCAAAGAGAATGCTCTCACAGAAAGAGTGTGATGAAAGCGATGTGCTCGCTTGGAGACGAGGACCGTTTTGTAAAGAGAATAACGCTGTCATAGAAAAAGCGCATCGAAAGGAACTGCTCGGTTAGGCGTTCTTGCCCGAAAGTAACATTGGCAACACACATCACTTTAGTAGCATTAGCACAGTAAGTTCTGCTGCTTGAAGAATCAAAGAAACGAAGGACACATACGTTCGTATTTGCAAAAAGCTGCAATACCTACTTATTACTTAACATAACCTGCTTTCCTGCACTGAAATGCGAAGTTAAGGTGAGAGATTTAAAGCAACTCAAGCTGCAAATATAAGGTGCAATGCGTCCTGTTTAAAGAAAAATTTGGTCTTCTCTTTCAGTGATCCTGGCAAAAGCTAGGCTACTGTATGCATCCTTCGTTTCTAAATGTGCGCCACGATAGCTATCTCTGCACAGAGATAGCTATCTCTGCGCAGAGATAGCTAAATGCGTGCAGAGATACTGTCTCTGTGCAGAGATAGCTAAATATGTGCAGAGATAGCAGTTTTTGCGCTAAATCTGTCAGATATAATATTTTTACGAACGGCGTCCCATACACACGCCGCTCGGACGTTCCTATCACAACACTACTTCCACCTCGCCGAAAAATATTTACGATGAAGCGTGGGTGCAATTTTGTTGTAAAATGTGGGGGGGACAGCTTGGTGTGAAACCAATATAGTCATTGGGTCTATGCAGAAATGACGTTTGATATATACAGATCCCCAATCTTATTTCTAGATTTGTTTTGAGAGAAATACCAATCACGCTTTGCTTTGTCCTTGCAGATGATTTACATATTAATATACTTAAATGTGTTGCTGGACACGGTACTGTAGATCATCTTGTTTCCATTATTATCGTATTTGGATGTAAACAAGCACAGCAATAGAGTAGAACACATCAATTGGTTTTATCAGAGCTGTCAGCTGGATTGCACGAAATGCTGAATCGCATTGGTCGCACGTGCATATCACTCTTAAAGTACTGTAGAACACTTCAGTTTTCATGCATTTTATAAGTGTGGGTTACAGCGCGATTTGATGTCTTGTTCAAGTCGCTTAACGTTACAAAGATGATAAATATTTTTCTTGCACATTTCCGTTTATTGACAAAGCTACAAATCTTTTTTAATGCTACTGGGCATCACGCATGCAGCCCCATCCCTACCAAAATCTCCATTGATATCCGCTTACCAGCAGCAAAATCATTTAGCCTAAAATTAGCGTAGCCTACTTAACAAAATGATTTCAATCTATTTTTACTGTTGGTGGGTGGAGGACGTATCCTTTCAATCTCCCCTTGTTGGTCCCTGCCTACATATCCACTTAGAGTTGTAAAAGGGCCTCATTTTGAAGCCTGGACCGGCCCGAGACCGAAATCACAAGCCTAAACCCGGCTTGAGCCTGACATTTATTTTTGAAGCCCAATTTAGGCCTGTAAGCCAAATTATCAAGGGAGTTAAGATATGCGCAACTACGGAGTAACAAAAGACGTTGTGTGCAGGTTGCAGGTACACGGTTTATCACACCGAAAACAACTACCACCTTGGCCAGCACATTGGCATCATCTGGCACAAACGTAGCATGTTAGTCAACAATAATACTACGGAATGGAATGTTTCTCAAGAAAAAAAGAAACATTCACGAAACTATCTACGATGACGCTATAGGCATAAAAGAAACTTTCTAGGATAGCTCTATAGATATGAAAAGCCGGTTTGTTGGCTGCTCAAAACAAGCCAGGAATCGCGTGAGTGATTGATCTTTTCGACGCAACGCCATCGCGTGCTAATTTCCTCACCGCTGCCGCCTTCTCAGAAACAGTGTGAGACTAATCCCAGCAGCGAATAAAAGAACGCAGCTGTGTTTGCAAACAGAATTAGTTGAAGAAAAATCACAATCACTTCACTCACAGAAGTTACAGCAGTGAGCGCAACAAATTTACGTCACGAAAGAAAAACGTCGTTACTCGTAATGATATAACATAGTTTTTTATGCAGGCCCTAAATTGGCCCGAAATATTTTGACAAACTTTAGCCTGAGCCCGGCCCGACACGAAAAGCCCGGACAGGTCAAAAGTTTCTCTAAGAAAATGTGATGTATCTGTGAAGCAAATGTTTCGCACTTGGATGAAAACATTGCTGCATTTTGGGTTTGGTTAAACACAAGCAATTCAGATGACTCGCGAACCAATGCATTCAGCACAAGCACAAAGTGTGAGAGTCAAGGAAAAAACATCTTTTGGATTTGTTGGTCACCATTGTTGCGGCATTACAAGAAATTAGGATAAATGTATATTTTATCCTTATTTCCGACTTCCGAGTCAAGTCCCTACGTTTTGAGCTCTAGGTCATTATTCAGCTAGGTAAATACTGTAGACTACTTCTCCAACGTTTTGATTGAAATCCTATTCACTAATGGTTGAAAATAGTCTTTTGTTAAACTCCCCATCCCAAAACTAAGTCTCCACAATAGTGCTGATTTTTGGCTTCGGCAAAAGCTTCGCAGCGATTTGCCTGAAAATCTAACTTTCTAACATTATATACACTAGCATCATTACATTATGCGTTGTCTATTTCGGAATACGTGACAACCAACGTTACAGCAAAGCCAGTTACATTTCTGCACTGAACAAAGCATGGCTGTACTATGGTCTCTCACATGTGCAGCGGTAATACTCTCACTGTTACAAGAAAATAACCTTTCTAACAGTATACCACACGGTAAAATGTCGGACAGAAGCAGTTAACCATCTTTCACGGTCTCTAGAAACATGAAAAATGCTAAAAATTATTTATCGAAGCTAAAATACATAAACTAACAGAATCAGTGATACCACACCAAACTCTGTTTCAACATCAACTAGGCTATGTATAGCCTACCACCTAACATGAAAAGCTCTTCACACAAAACGTGACAAACATCACTTTTATTTTTGAAACCTCTCCAAATATAAAGCCTAAACAGGAAAAAAGGGGGGGCATGGCATATTATGTCCCCCCCGTCTGAAAAAGTGGGTGGACACGTCCCCCGTGACCCCACGAAATTGCGCCCATGCGATGAAGTAACATGAATTATCATCGATTGTGATGAGTGCAGCACATACTGACAAAATCATTTTGATTTGTTGTGAATATAAAATCATAGCAAAGAAAACACTGCCACCATCATTTGTGACATCTTGAATCACTGTCAGGAAAATTTTGTTACAGAAATCAAACAAATATCCTGGTCCTGTCCTGGTCCAATATTTTTCAAAAATGAATATCCAAATCCAATCCTGATCCGAAAAAATCGCAAGTATCCTGCAGGATATCCAATCCTGATCCTGTCCATGCTCGCCTCTGCTAGAGGTTTGAACCAGGGGGAGCAAACTTAGATTAAGGGGCCCAATGGCCGCCGCATGGGAACGCAATTATTAGTTTCGAATATCTCATGCACCGGTACGTTGTTCCACAAAAACAGAAAATAGCTGTGTAATGCAGTGAGCTTTAATTGGGTAAATGACTTTAAAGTAGAATTTCACGTTTTCTTGTAACATATTCTATCTGACGTTGATACACATCAATGACTTATGATTGGGTAAGGTAGGCGTATGATTTGTTGTAAGACTCGTCACACCGGAATCTTTGTGTTTACATGCTAAATTAATTCTTCTTTTCTTCTAAGCACCAAACAAATTATGAGTGTCTTAATGATGGGGATGGGGCGGATGCGGGGGAGTGCCTGAGCAAACAACAAAGCAAATGTGCTAAGTCCAAAACAGATTTTTTGAGCAGTTTATTGATTTCTTTGCATCAGTGATAAAACCACATTCATTTAGGAACTATCAAGCAAAAAATGCCAAACAATTTATCCAAATATGGAGCTGCACGCCAAACAATCCCAAGTAGGTATGAACAGTGCCGTAGAAGCCCAACTCTGCCTCCCAAAATGCTTACAGGGATCTCTCCAATGGTGATTTCTAAAAAACGATTTCTAAAGCGTAGCTGTGTTAGCGTTATTACTCGTCATGATTTAGTTGTCGTTGTTGTTTATCGCAGGAATATTCAACTGGCGGACCGTGGTCATACAGCAAAATAAAAGAAATCAATGTAAATTAGCACAGTACCACACATGAAAAACATTACATAACAATAACCATAAAAATACCATAAAAATGTCATATTATAGTAGTAACAAAACGACCTGGAACGAGCTTTTTGGCATGCAAAAGCCTTTATGACATCATGCAAATCTAGAGAGCGAACACATGAAGCTTCGATTAACAACTTGGCTAATGGGGATCTGCTATCTGTTATAGTAGACCTGTTGAAGGTTTTGATCAGCTTCAGTTTGCTGAAACTCCTTTTAGCGCTGGCAACAGTAACGGAGCAGTTTAACATGATCTGAAGTGCAATAAATACGTTAAGACAAACTTCAGCAAGACGTGCGCGAGAAGATAGAGCTTAACAAAAAGACTTGGATCATAGTGATTGTCATTTAATAACGACGATTATTTACAGATGTTGTAATGAAATGCAAATGTTAACAAAAATTGGAAGGAAATCAGAATCAAGCTTATCGTTCAGTTATGAAAACACTGTTACCGAAGCAACAAACCTGAGGCCGATCAAAGCAATGCGCCGCGTTGAACGTTTTCTTTCATTCGCGCTTAAGTGAATTTTGCTTGAAAAGCGTCCGCATCGTGCTTTCAACTGGCCGAAATACGCATTCATAAACTTTCTGGTGTCTAGACTTTTTAATCTCCTAGTGCATGGCACATGTTTAGATTAATAACTAGGGCAACCAAAAGTCAATGAAGTAAAAATTTTTCTGCCTTTTTTAAAGCTTATGAAACGTCCACAAACCAACTTTCACGCTCATACCATGAGAGAATCCCAAGTTATTAGGTCAAAAAAAGTCAAAATTTTTCATTAGGTCAAAACTTATCCTTCGGTCAAACTTTTCTTGCAACACAGTTTTTTTCTCTTTATCAATATTTTATTGAAACTACAACAACAACAGGTATTGATATGCTTTTGCAAGTTTTGCATTTCGATAATAATAATAATAGGTTTGTTGTAACTCCTGACGTAGCAATGTTGTTTTGCCCACTACTGGACAATTGAATGTTATGTAGGATAGGCGTGGTAAGGCAAGAACAATATATCATCCCCAAAGTTAAACACCAATTTTTTTTAAATTTTGAAGCAAAGAGTGCATGCTTATGCTTCTGGGTTAACCTCTACACCTAAAGCTAAGTTATTTTGCTATTGCAAACGTAGAAAATTTATAGAGCAAAATAAAGTCAAAATTTTAACCTTTTAGGTCAAAAAATCGGTTGCTCTATCAATAACATTTTGTATCTCCAATAGGCTATAAATGTTGACCAAGGGTCTTACGTGGATGCAACGTGGTTAACATTCACAATCCACAAACGGCATTACTCTGTTGGGACAAGCTTAGCAGTGATTGCTAAATAAACTCTTCTAACTACACTATTAAATTAACTCCGTCTTGCTGTCTGAAGAGCAGGCTGCGCAAATGTGTAACTTTGGTCGTAACCACCAAAGGTATCTTGTTTCTATGCAGTACAAAATACGAGAAGACTACCTGGGCTAGCCATAATTTTCTTTTTCACAGCAATCACCACACAAAACACGTTGATCAGGTGTAAGTCTGACTTCTGGGCGTATACAACTGGGCGTATTGGCTAGTTTCACGTTCATCACTCCAAGAAACGAATGGTGACGGTGTTGCTTTAAGTTCAAGCCCTAAATACGTTTATTACCTCGCAAATGTAGCAAAATGATTAGGGAATGTTATTCTAGGTAACAACCGTAGGTACTGCTCTGTCTATAAATTACAGGCCAAAACAGAAGACGGATTGATAAAAACTACACTGATGTCTAGTGTTTCAAACTTCAATTTAGATGTTGAAGCTTTGTTTGGGGGGCTAAGCCCACAAAAGCCCCCCCCCGTGGCGACGGGACTGAATTCTGGTCCCCTGTTTCGCTAGGCGGTAAACTTACGGATATTTGTCTGATACGGATGATCGCATATTCCGGTTAAACACATACAAAAAATCTTGGCAAATTGGTTATGCGATTAACTGGATTCATCTGTACTAACACCCGAAATCACCGGAAAACACTGCGAGAAATTTTTGAAAAATGCTAAAAACAAAAATCTACTAAAAATCAAAAGAAAAACTAAATACCGAAATACAAGCTAACAGGGAGGCTCATTTTGAACATATAGCCTGCCAGAGGGGGCGGCGCGCGCCCCTTCCCCCCCGTCTGTTATGCCACTGATCATACTTTATCAAATATACCTAAAATATAACATTCGTCTTAGCTGAACACATCCATTGATTTTAAGCAATAAAACAGATAGCCTATAACTTGATTTTCAACTTAAGTAAGGCGCTTCTTCCCGCTTAGCTTTATACGATTGACAAGTGAGATCGTGTTGGGCAAGTTGTGATCAGCAATCACTTACTGTGCCTAGCAGCGGATGGGACTACCTTAGCTCAGTGCATGTTGTCGAAATATGGTTGAAGCATGTTATATTCGTTTGCATGCCTTGTCGCCACCACTATCCCAGGTAAATCGACTTCATTATTGTGTTCACGCAAGAGATGATCACGGAGCAGAAGTCCGGAGTGGACTCCTGCCGGAGTTTTGCGTTTGACACCGGAGCAGGAGCCGGAGCCGGATCAGAAGGCAACGCTAAGGTCTTTCCAGGAGCCAATCAACGTTTTCAAAGCGACTTTCAAAATTTATGTAGCGATGCTTATTGCAATGATGTTGTCTTTCATGGTCACTGCTTGTTGTGATCAAACTTAATGGAACTGGTGTTTGCGGACAAACGTCAGCATTGTCATACGTCACTATAGTGTGACACTGGGTGCTGTGGGTGGTAACAACAAGCATTTCACCCCTACTGATGATATTGTTTATGTCAATGGCTTACCTCAAGGTTCTGATGTTAGCATACCTCCATTTCTCTCGCACTACTGGATCCCTGTATTATGATGGGTGTATGACGCTAACACGTTACAGTTGGGGTGCTATTAAAATGTTTTTGCTCCTATCAGTGTGGCCGTGTGCAAACACCTATTCTGTAATGTGCTATGGATCACCATTTTTTGTACTCATGCGTTGTTTGATTTTGCCTGTACTATGGACCACGTGTCTGAAATAAATCATTATTATTATTATTGGTTCATATGCAAACTATGTGAGTGGCAAACCTGTTCGGGAATGTAGAAATTCTTGCAGAAACCATAATAATGCAGGGTTAATGATGTGATCAAAAGCACAAGACGTATGACAACAAGTAATGGTCAACAACACAGACTATGAAGATGTAAAGTGTGCCAAAATGACCTATAGTGATAGGATTTGACATGTTAGAAGTAACGGGCAGTAAAAGAAATATGTGCGCATTGTGTTCATTTGTAGTCTAGTCACCACTTGCATAGCCAACTTTGCTCCCACTTTGAAGCTATCCTGAACTATATAGGCAACTTTAACTGGTAATTCCAGCCTAATTATAACATTAAATTGTTTTGCAGCTATATTGCCTTAATTAAATTGCTAATTGTAATGGATACTAAGTTGTGTGTAATGTGAATCTTGTTGAATGCTTTGGTAAGGTTCGCCTTAATGTTTATCGTAATGGATTAGTTTAGTGCAGTCATAGTTCAGAGTTATGTTTGAGCATATGGTTAAAGTAGGAATCAGTGATCATAAAAAAGGTGATCAGCTGCTGACTTTGAAGATTTCAAATCAGTCTTTTGTAAAGACTGAAAATTAGAGCTCAATGACAATAATTGTCAAATATCTGACTAATGATTACAAGTTCAAACTAGTATGTCAACAGTTAAAATTTCATAACTGCATTTAGAACCCATAGTAGGCTACCTAAAGATGTAGCCTATATTTGATCGGTAGCGTCTATTTTGCCTCATGTAACAAAAGTTGTTCTGTGGCTATTTTGCCATTAATCGAACAAGATCAATTGAAGTGGTTATGTTACAGGTACCATATGCAAAGAGACAAGGGTTTAGTGTTAGTGATTAGCCTACAGTAAAATGCAATGTAGACAAAAAGCTGCTAACAGCTTGCCACAGCACTGAAACCATGACAACGCTCATCCATGCATGCCCAATGAAGCAGTTACATACACCCTGGTCAACTAAGCAGGTCATGCATTCTGAACTTGTCATGCATTTTGAACTTGTCATGTGACTACTTCGACCAATCGAGTTTGGCTAAAGGAAAAATAGCTCCAGCAATGCTTTTGCATCATGAGGCAAAATAGACACTGCCTATTTGATATGAGCTACTTGGAAAATTTCGGAGTGTAAACAGGAGTCGGAGTTGAAGTTTTCAAATTTTTCGGAGTCGGAACAGGAGTCTTAAAACAAAAAGGAAGCATTTTTGATGGGCCACGGCCAGGTATTACTGAACTTAAGTAGGCCTATGTTTTGCAAGTTGCACCTTTAATCGAAAACTTAGGTATTGCTCTTCAGCTGCAAACGTCATAATACGCTGCTGCTAATCACTACATGTGATAAAAATTATTGCGACATGGAAATTTCCACGTAGCGTATACAGGTCCGTAACCAGGGGGGCTTAGACCCCCTGCAAATTTTTTGACCCCCTGGAAAAATGCGTTGGACGTAGTTCAAAGCTATTGGACATAGTTTAAAATATTTGGGCCCCTCTCAGAAAATTCTTCGCCCCACCTGGTGTCCCAAGCTGGTTACTGGCCTGAGCGTACCCTGCTCCACTCTGAGCTCACCTGTCCATCGAGTGCAGATGCACGGCACCTCAAATCGAGACACCCATTTGTTGCCGCCGCACAACTCATTAGTTCTTCTGACAACAACAACAGACGTGCGGCGCATTGGGCGGATCACTGATGGAATGCAGAGTGGGCGGTCAACCCCACAAGGCTCCGCATTTTCATCCCCGACACCGGCACCCACACCCCT
>Ga0210059_1009180_pt1 | contig 15482 bp, 8 predicted proteins | sample Ectturendosymbi2_FD_188042 | JGI IMG/M metagenome (GOLD analysis project Ga0210059, IMG submission 188042) | Ecteinascidia turbinata endosymbiont from Florida, USA - Sample 2 (SPAdes) (version 2) | ecosystem: Host-associated > Tunicates > Ascidians > Unclassified | place: Key West, Florida... | reverse complement strand
CTCCTTTCAAATTTTAATTTTTATCAACAAACTGCCGCCCTCCAAAAGGTGTCGCCCAGGACCCCTGGGCCCCACTTGCTACCCCTCTGTATACTAGAGATCTTTTGTTAGCGGCCTAGTATAAAAATGTGCGTTGAAACAAAACAAAACTACAAATATAATTGCTTACAGAAACGCTGGAAATTGTACTACTCCCATAATTTTGGGGCCCCCCGAAACCTTTTTAGCCTAATGGTAAATCCGCGCCTGGATGTCATCATGTTCAGTCAACCGCGGTACGCCCTTTTTGTGAAAAACTCTCTAGCATTTACGATGATCCAGCAGGTCAACTCCCCCGTATATACAGATGTGAATCGATTTTCTTATATCTACACAGAACTGTCAGTGCTCGCCTTACGAAATGTTTTGGTTAAATTCAATCCTTGGAATATAAGTACGACATGACATTACGATAAATTTGAAAGCTTTTAGGGCCTATAGCCCATAGGCCTACACAGCGTAAACTCTCCTCACAGTGTCTTACGCTGATAACATGATGAAAGAACAGACAAGAGTGTTATTGAAAGTGCAGTATAATCAACATCACGTCACTGAATCTAACAATCTCGCTTGAACATTACGTGGCATCTTAATGTTTGAAAATTGTCAAAATGTTTAACCTGAACATTTGTTGAAAATATTTTTAAATCATAGCTTACAGATCTTTGATCAACAAGCTTAGTGTTCAGGCAAAATAATCAGATTATCAAATGTCATGCTTTCATGTTATCCTGTTAAGGTTTTTTGCATATTTATGTTAAGCGAGGATGTAGTAGGTAATTTATTGTCAAAACACCCTCCTTCGAGATTTCCTGGCTATGAATTCTTCAATGGTGTCATCAAAATCAATAAGCCGCAATTTATCATTCTCCACGCCAAGAATACTCAGATCAGACAGCTGTTCTTGTGACATTGTTGAACGAAGCACACTTTTGATTATTTTCAACAGTTTGTGACCATCAAGCATAAGAGCAATCTTAAAATTGTTTCCACGTTTGGAAAAACAGCCTGGATTTTTTTCATGCTTGATTATTTGGTGCAACGCAAACAAGTTTGATAGCCTTGATACAGAAGATGGAGTCGGCATACGGGTCAAAGTCAGTAAGCTGAAATTTTTTGACTCCGGAGTCGTAATCGGAGTTGTCAAATTTTTCTGCCGACTCCAAAGCCCTGAGTTAGACTGTCGTATCAGTAAATCAACGGATTCACAATTCGCAATATTGTGGAACGAAATATCATTTTGAGGCATTCATTTTTGGCGGTGCGCCATGCCTCTGAAAGGGTGCAGCGCGAGAACGAATATAACGCAATTCTGCACTCTCCAAATAGCTTGTCATTTCTTGAATCATTGTCTTAAAACTGTGTTACGTCATATCATAGCGCAAGATTATTGCTGATAAGACCATCTACCCAGAGTCTCTCTATCAATATAATATGGAGATTCTGATTTCTGATATACCCACACAGCACAGCTAAATCAAGTCCAGAGCGCTTGCGCTTTCCGCAAAAATGACGATTTCGTTCGCCAATTGGAAAAATCTCAATCAGCAATGTAGCACCAAAAACCGGAGACCAATTATTAAAAACTCATAAAATATTGATTGAAACTCTGGCTTTTTCATCAAACATAAACTTCTGATAAATACCTTTTGCTACTTTAGGCCTGCATTGTGGCAGAACTCGTAAAAGCTCATCTAATATAGGCCTACAAATTCACCTTTAGTGCTTCTTTTATATGACATCAATTAAATGCATCCTATTGGGTGACAAAAATATGGTGACCGTACAGTTTAATAAAAAAACTGGTAAAGACAGGCGGTTCTGCTCTGGTGATTTCAATTCCGAAAAGCAAAAATTGGTTCGATTATGGTTCACGAAAAATAAGCGGACACTTTGTTTTCTGTTACGATTCAAATTTACTCACTGGATTTTACACCTATTGCAGCCTTTACAGTCGTGAGCTGTAAAATCCCAGCGACGGTTTTTCAGATGTATAAAAGCGAGGGGAGACTTTTGCAGGTGCCACAGTCTATTACATGCTATTTAGTTGGCCAACACTGAAAATAATGTAGGACCAAGATCCCCTTTGTCGACACTCGACAGGCTTGCGTACTTTACTCAAAACAAGATGCATACCGGCCCTAGCAGATGCGGCGCCCAGTGCAAGACCTAGGCGCGGGTCTCCTCTGAACCGTGATTTTAAGACGTCATCGTGTTCAGTCAACCGTGTTACTGCTGTGGTAGAGCGCAGATATGCAGTACAGCACTAACACGAGAATTGAGCACGTTTGCTAACGTTCGAGAGGAAATTTGCTAGTTCTGACGAGAGCGTTCTTCGTTAACAATGGAATTTATATGGCGTTTATACTGAATTCTCAAGCGCAAGGTGTATCTGGCAAAAATAAATAATCTACCCAAACACTATGGCGCGGGGCCCCCAGAGGCGCGGGGCCCAATGCAGCTGCATTTGTTGCATCGGCTTAAGGCCGGCCCTGCATACCGGAACGATAAACATGACTGTTAAAGCAAAAATCGCATGCGCTACAGTGCTTTGAATCTTTGCGCATGGAATTAGCTTGACGTCACTACATTAGAGTATATACGTCGTTGCTCGAGTCGTCAGACACCTGAAGTAAATGCTTCAAATCTGCAGATCTTTTCCATTAACGCTGGCGCTACAATTAAAACCAGCTGTCAGTGATTTTTGACTTCCTTGCCCAACTAATGATCATTTTCCGCTGACTGCGTTGAGTTGCTGCTTGTAGATCACAGCATCAGCAGTATTCTGAATGTGGATTCAGTACCATCGATCCCAGAGTTAAGGAATCTAGTCATTGTCCGCGCTTAGTCCTAGAAGTGCATGTTCGCCTATTGCTAGAAGTTTGATTGCATTTTATTTGCTGCTTTTGGTGCAGCTGCACCTCGCACTAAGAATAACAAAGAAACGAGGAAGGTAAGTTTTAGTTAGTGATACTGAGTTTATCCTAACTTTACAAAACGCATTGGAAGGTATGACTAGAATAAGTCTAAATATGGGCTAATCCTAACTATAGCACATCGCATGGCGTAACAACGAACGGCTGCGTAAACCAATGCCCCTACGCCAGGGGCGGGCAACCTTTTTCGGTTTGCGTGCCGAAATTGGCTAAATCAATGACAAAATTCTTCCGCGTGCTAACCAAACTTTGTGAGAACATACTACTTGACATCCTTAAAGGTGTATGTGAAGAGCCTTGAAGAAATAATACAAATTCACCCAAACAGTGAAAACACAATATAACCAAATTAACATTTATTCACTTTGAAAACAACACCCAAACAAAAACAATGCTTTGCCTCTTTCAAAACAAAACATGCACAATAAACTTTTTAAACAAGACTTAAGTTACCTTTCAAAGAAAATGTTACTCTGACAAAAAGCTTTGATTACTTTTCTTGTGCTATATCAGTGAGACTTCTGCTGCTGCATTCCGCTGACAGAGATTTTGCATTTGGTTTATATTTTGTGACCTTCAGGGTTATACACGAACTACTAGTTTCATCGGTCAGGCTACTCCTATTACGAGACTTAATAAAGTTCATAACTGAGAACAAAGATCACAAGCATATGTAGATGAAAACATGGAGAGTAATGCTGTTGCGAAGTTATGGTAGTAGGCGTTTTGTGCATGTGACCAGGCTCCCACTGAGTTTTTTTCCATCCAGATTTTTGATCTGTTATTTTTAGTCAACCTGGGTGTCATGGTTTAATTATGAAAAACGCCTTAAATCTGGGATTTTTGAAGTGATAAATTCATCAGCAACTTCAATGTGTTCAATAATATAAAGATAACTTTATATTACAGTGTTTACATGCGCACATCAGGTGAGAAACTACGCATATCGGATGAAGCAGAACATGTTCAATCGGTTTCATATTCTCATATACGATCATTTTCAGGGTTATATACAGGGGTGTGTTTAAGGGAAGGCAAGCGAGGCACTTGCCTCGGTCCCCCTTATCAGAGCCCCCTCAAGGTATTTCCGACCAATGGCGATTCTAGAAGTTAAAAAGTGGGGAGCCACTGCGGGGCCAAGGAAAAAGTAGGGGGGCCAACATAAATGTTTACCTTGCATGGTGATTTTTCGTTGTTTTGACGATTACGTTGCTATGATTTACCTTATCAAACCCAACCTAAGCTTACGAATATCGTTAAATATGAACTAGCGTTTTTATTCACTAGAGACACCTGAACGCCACTGCAGATGTAATCACACACGTATACTGCTATGTCGAATATTCTGTGCTAAACATGCAACTTCCATAGCACTACACATGTAAAACGAAACCCCATTTCCCGTACACAATTGTGCCGACTACACATGAGCGAAAACAGCTCCACGGAAGTGAATGCAATTCACATGAAAGAATTCCATCTTGATACAGAAACAAGTAGGCTGTTGATAGCTAACTAGTTTCGTCCAAATATTCTTACTACAAAACATATAAAAATAAGCCATCTGCCAACGGATTGGTGACTACTGACTAATCCGTTTTTGTGGCAGCTTATGGGCATTTTGTGATTGTGGTGTAACCATAACAATGTTATGCAACTACTATTACGAGTGTAATGCCCATCTGCAACGAGGATAGGGTGAGGATTATTCAATGCAGTTAACAGCAGCGAGGTTTCGGCACCAGTGGCACCTAAAGTAGCAAAGCAGCGCCGCAGATAGGTGTAGGTGTGCACCGGCGTTCAGGGCGTGTACCTGATAGTAAGATGCAACAGCAGGCGTAAAACTTACTTTGCAGAATATCCCCAACAAATTCGTTCATCTGAATATTCACACTGAATTTTCCTCTGATCATCAAAAGCTGACTTTTTAACCCTGCGTGGAACGCACTAACTCTACACCTAAACAGATTCAGACAATGCTCACACAGATCCTTGCAGAGTCTACGTTAGAATTTATATCATCATCACCTCAATGTAACTTAATCCTTCATTTGTCATGTCGACTGTCAAATTCATCAACAAAATCATCTAAATCTATTTTTCAGCTCGTACCTTTCAACTGAAAGTAGATCCACTTTACCCAATCTTTCACTGGCCATGGAATTTCTGGGAATCGTTTTCAATAATTTCATTTTTGAAAAGCTTCTCTCGCATGAAGCGCTCGTGGCGGGAAGTTACAGCTAGGGTTGCCAGATGCGTTTTGTAAAAATAGTAATACCGGCCATTTTTTCAACAGTGACAGATCCAGGCTGTGTCGTAATTCGTAATGGCATATAGCACGGGAGTCTCGAATAACGTATTTTGAAAGAACATTTTTTGACAATACATTTATTTTTTGTGTTATATATTTTTTTCAATTCAATAAAGCTCCCACAATGCCGTTTTGAAAATTTTTCAGTGCATAGACGTATGGCTTGTGAACAGAGTCTATAGCCTTATGCTGAAATTTTGCAAACTAACCTACCTTAAACAAAAACGATAATTGCAATGTTTCATGTGAACGGTGGCTTTCCTAAACTATAAAAAAATAATGCACTTTATCAAAAAATGCAGTATTGCCTGTTGTATATCAATTCCTCAAGTGAACATTTTCTGCATTAGTTCTTTTTGCAGTTACTGCATATATTAATTTTCAAAATACCGGCTGCAGGCACGAATTTAGAAAATACAGGCCTCTTACCGGCCACTGCCAAATTTGCAGTAAAATATCGGCCAGGCTGGTGAAATGCCGGCCACCTGGCAACCCTGGTTACAGCTACCAATAACAATCAAACCCATCTTTTTAAGTAGGCTGTAGCTGTAAACGAAAAGACTTGTTCGAGCGATAGGCAGCTTCTACTCCTTCCGAAGCAAATTCTTTGCCAAAGACATTTCAGGTGTTAAATCATTTTCGCTAAATCAATATGATTTGAAAAATTCTTTCAAGTGTTTTTCTCAGAGAAATGTTTGATCTCTGGGGAAAGAGCTGAAATACGCGAACGAACTGCTTCTGAATCATTACGGAAAACCCGTATGAAATTCTATGAGGTTGCACGATATGTGTGGGTAGATTTAAAACTGTAGTCACAAACCACTTACGTAAGATGCTTCGAAGTCATATACTGTAAACAAGGCAGCAGAACGTAATACTGCAGCCAAGATTAATTCGGCTAAATTAACTGAAACCAATTCTTAATGGTTTCACAAACCTTTTGCTACTGGGACAAGCAACAATCTGCTGACAGTAATATAGTCCAGTTCCATCTCACACTGAAATGCACGAAAGATCAATCTTCCCATTTTCGTGACTGTTTCTTAGTTTCGAAATGAATTTTCCAACACCACGATGGCAGTCCGACTAAATTTCAAGAGGGATCTGAGCAACTACTGGTGTGTGTTGTCATAAACAACTGTAGTTACCCGGTCGTCAAAAACAACAACACAGCTTACCATGCATTTGGGAAATATTGAATGCAGACCAGAGGGTTTCTAAATTATCGTTTAAAGTATTGCTGGCCGAAAGTTTTCTACTGTATATGTCAACCAAACGAACTTGAACGGGAAATTATGAAAAAAACTAGGGGGCCAAGCAAGAATCTGGGGGGGCCATGGCCCACCCAGGCCCCCCATAGAATCGCCACTGTTTCCGACCACATCATAATTCAGTACTCTGCCTTCAAAGGGACCCCAAATAGTAGTGTTTCCAACCCGGGTTTTCCTGAACCCGAAACCCGGGTTTTTTGGCTATTTTCTACTACCCGAAATCCGTTTTTTTTTCATCTACCAAACCCGGGTATTTAAAAAAAACTGGAATTGCTGTCGCATTCAAATATTAATAATTCTGATAACAATGAAGTTGCAGATTAGCGCATGTAGCGGCCAAATTCACACGTTTGAACTTTCAACTATTATCATGAGACGCGAGGTGCGCGTTTTGCTTGGTGACCATCGTACGTTCGTTGTTGGTCCGTTTATATTTTCGTTTAATTGACCTATTTAGACGGATAGTGACGTCATTTTGCACACAATAAGTGTCTACGCGTACTTTAGTCTTTTCGCTAACCTAAATAAATATCTACCACGTGTAGTAGTTCTTCAAAGGTATGCCGTAATTTCGTAGTTACTAGTTAGTTCATTTATAAGCTGTTATGTGTTACTTGTTTCATATACAAGCTGTGATTCATTGCAAAATCAATTCGTTCCTTTTCAGTTTGCAATAACTTTCTACAAAATATTTGGTTTTACTTTAGAAGCGACTTAAGTATATTTTTAGTTTAAAGACGTTATTGATCAAAGAAAATCAGACGCTTAGACCATTTCTTATAAAACAAGGCTCAGGCAACACCAAAGTGCAGTTTGAAATCAAAGCACAGAATCCATGTAATCCTTGAGAGTGAAGACCACAAAACTTCCGGCACAGGAAGAGATCCTATCACAAATTATGAAAAAGGAAATGAGTCTTTTTGAGGCTCCAAAGAAGAGGTCAACTAACCTTGAAAAACTGTCCCATGCCTTAATTACAGTCAACCCCAAATCAGTGGAATCAGAGAGGACTTTTTCAGCCACTGGACTATTTGTGACAAAACTCAAACATATTGAATGATGAAAGTGTGGTTGGATTTTCATGCGTCAGTATCATAACATCATTGAAAAACTGTGCTTAATTGATAATTTGCTAATGAATTGCGCAGGGACCAACAGTGGTAATTTCACAATAATACTGAGTTTTATTGCTCAAAATCGCATTCATTTCAAAATTCGAAAAAACCTGGGTTTTCCCGGGTTTCTTTTCTCATCTACCCGAAACCCGGATTTTCAAATTTAGCCCTGAATTGGAAACACTACCCAATAGCAACTGTTATGTGTAAAGTACCTTGCTTTCAATGGGGCCAACAGCAGCTGTAACGTATAAGTAGGCTACTTTGCTTTCAAAGGAGCCCCCAACAGCAGTTGCAACATGTAAATACCTTGCTTTCAAATGGGCCCAAATTAACTGTAATGTATAAGCACTTTTCTTTCAAAGGGTCCCCCAACTTCACTGATTTCCAGTGCTTCATATTTCAATTTGGGAATTTGGGAGGTCGAAGCTTTCTTTGCTTGGCTAAGTGGTGAGGGATCTGAATTTGGGGCCCCTACGGCAGCGTGAGCCCCTCCCAATTGGGGAGTATGGAGTGCGGCTGATACGGCTCTGTTTGTAGCCATATGGCATCAAAAGCACATAAGGGTTAAATTAAATAACGGATTGTTAACAAACAAATGAAGAAACGGACACCGAGTTTCATCAGATAATACTGCGACTTGTAAGTTATTAACTTTTTCATTTGAAGGGGAGGATCTCGTTTCCGAGGCCTCACTCACGTGCCGGATGGAAGTGCTCGCGTGCCAAGTTCGGCACGCGTGCCAGGGGTTGCCCTCCCCTGCCCTACGCTGTCGCGTGTCAGGTGACACCGCTTTCACGCAAGATTGACTTTTTGCATAATGCGGCACTGTCACGAAACCAAGTCCAATACCATTTCTGTGTATGTGGTTGAAACAACCTGAAAGTAGGTCAGAGTGGTTAATATCACTAATGTTACGTGGTAGAAGCATGTAAAAATTCTTAAAAATTTTCTGGCTATCAGATGTTAGTGTAACTGAACAAAGCATAACAATTTTAACTTTTTCCAATCCACACTTTGCATTCATATATAACAAGCTGTGAAAAGTTAAAACTCGCTCAAAACGTGGTGATTTTTATCAGGTTTCATCATAATGAATAAAACATTTCTAAACATATTGTGTCAAAAATAAACGTTACACGTTTAGATAAAATATATTTGTAGCATGTAAAATGTTTAGCGTTCTTAACTATAGACCTGAAAATAGCCTCGGCGAATCTCAAGATCCAGTCCGAACACATTGTGAGAGCAGACGCAGATGAGCTACGAACACAACAGGCTTCAACTTAAGCGTTTTCGTTGCAATTTTATGTTTTGATTTTCACCCTTAACCACGTTATAAACGTTTACGAAATACAACACTTTGATCTATGGAAATTACAGACAAGTTGAACAACCGGGTGTAAGTACTGGCATTTGCAAAGCTTGTGCGACAAGGTGGCAAGCTATTTCAGCAAGATTTTAATTTCTTTTGAAGGATTACGGGGCTGCATTTGCCAGGGGGCCCCGGGTTTAAGCTCCGCTAGCCCCATTGTAAATCCGGGCCTGGGCGTAGTAGTGCGGGGCCCCCTTTGGCGCGGGGCCCGAATGGAAGCAATCGGTCCAATCGGCTAAGGGCCGGCCCTGCTAACGAGGAAAGCACTGATCCCCACTGCTCTCCTCCAAAAAAATTAAAAAGATGTGGTATCGACAACATTCAATCGCAACTGGCTCTGTGATGCTGCTTTTAAACTAAAGACTGGTTGAAAGATTTATCTGACGGCAATATGGCTGCTTGCACTGTTTGCAAAACAACGTTAAAAAATCCTAATCGTGAAGGGTTGCTACGTCACCGTAATTCTGCAAAGCACAAGAAAAATTTCACTGCAAAGGCAAAAATGTTGATGTTTCTCAGCTTATCAAAACGTCAGCAGTGAAACACACTTCGCTACAAGAAAAAGTTTCCAAGGCTAAACTGCTGTTAACAGGTTTTATGGCAGAACATCATACTCCATTTCTCCAGACAGATCAGTTAGTAGCTACTGTCAAACAAGCTTTCCCTGACAGTGAAATCGCAAAAAATGTGAAGTTGGGAAAAAAAATGTTTCTTATCTGATGCAACAAGGAATTGCATGGCATGAAAAACGGGATATGAGTGACATATGCCGCTCTAAACACTTTTCGCTTGTGATTGATGAAACCACTGACATTGCTGTTGAGCAATGTTTAGCTGTTGTAGTGCGATATTATGATGAAGAGGTGTTCAAAGTAGTTGATGGTCTGTTGGATATGATAGAAGTAGGTGATGTTTCAGGAGAAGGTTTGTACAACAGCATAAAACAACTGCTGGATGAACACAATTTACCTTTAAGCAACATCATTGGATTTGCCAGTGGTAACTGTGCAACAATGACTGGTGGAAGAAGTGGTTTTCAAGCCAAGTAAGGGATGTGCCATCAGTGTTCGTGATTGGCTGTGTGTGCCACTCATTTGCACTTTGTGCAAACCATGCTTGTAGCCGGCTGCCATCATGGCTGGAAAGTTTCGTCAAAAATGTTTGTTGCTATTTCAGCCGAAGTAGCAAACGACAGAAGAGTTTCTTCCAGATTCATGGAAGACTTAAAACTTCCCCAACACAAAATAGAAAAGATTTGTCAAACTCGTTGGTTGTCCCGTCGGCAAGTAATTGCCAGAATACTGGAACAACGGGATGCTCTGCGCCTGTTCTTTTCTGAAGAAGCAAAAACAGATAAGACTGATGGGGCCTCAATCATTTATGAAACAATGAGGAAACCTGGCGCAAAGCATATATTGCTGTTTCTAGACTTCGTTCTGAGAAAAGTTGACAACATGAATATTGAATTTCAAGCTGAAGATTTCAGACTTCATAAGCTCTTTGAATCTCTGTCCGACGAGTACCGCAACATAATGAGTTTTTTTGTGAAGGAAAGTGTCATGGCTTCTGTCAAATTGAATGCAATAAATCCTGCCCATCCAGGCAATTACAAAAAATTGAAAGAAGTTCATTTTGGCGGGTGCTGTGAAGCTATGCTCCTCCAAGAACCTCTGGAAAACGATGAGGAACGTTTTCGCTCTGACGCACTCTCATTTCTTGTGGAACTTTGCAAACAGATTTAAACAAGATTTAACTTTGCAGATGACTGTGTCCTGTCATACTTGAGAGTCTTAGACTCCAAAGCAGCTGCATCAAAAAGCAGAAAGGTTACCTCAATCATTCCACTGGCTGTTCAATTTCCAACCCTGACCGCAATTGGACGACTTGTCAGAAGAATGTTCAACATTGCCAAATGCAGAAATTGCTCTAGAACCCATTGCTGATCTTAAGCCAACAGAGTTTTGGCAGAAACTTAAGCTGGTAAAAAATGGTTTAGGAAAACCAAAATTTCCATTGCTGGCAGAACTTATGACAAATCTTTTGGCATTGCCGCACTCCACTGCTTGTGTGGAGAGGATCTTTTCTCAAGTTAACCGAGTGAAGACTAAGCAAACCAACCGACTCCATCTCTCTACTGTTGCTAATCGGTTATTAGCAAAACAAGCAATACCAAGGAGTGGAGAAGTCTGCTGTTCATGGAAGCCAACACAGAGCTTGATCAAAGCAGTTATGGACAAAGCTCCACACCAAAGATATATTGAGACGATAAAGGAAAATAGTGCTGCAGAATCAGATGGAATTCCATATGACTCTGTCCTTTAGCTCTTATGACAATCCTATTATGTTTCAGGACTTGTGCTCTTTTGCTTTTTTCTTGATCAACCCTTTAAGTCCCGCGTCCGCCATAATTATGGCGCGGATTTTAAACGCATTAAAAGCTATAACTCGCCAGCTACTATAGCTACAGAGCTGTTCAAACCATCCACGGATTCAGCAAGTCTTCTATTTCGACTAAAAAAAACGTTGTTTGATTTGGGTGGGGGTTTTCTCTTGGTGACGTCACAAAGAAGGCAGGTTTTTGAATCTTTGACCCACTTTAACTGGCCCTGGGCGCTAATCCAATGAGCCATTTTTATGGCTCAAACTTTTTGTGGAAACTAGATGATCATCCGCGTCTATAGAGCCCTTGAATGACCTTCTAGCATGTCTGGAACAAAAGTTATGGCCCAAAAACCATGTTGGACTCAAAATTCCAAAAACTGCAGAAAAAGCATGAGTCTCCCACTGACGGCATTTTTGCCAGAGAAAACTGCCGCGAGCTGTCGATCGAGAGCTAATCGCCACGCTCGAGAAAGACTCGTGAAGCCTTGTAGTTTGCACTAAAAAAAAACTTTTGAGGTTTGGCTTCGGGGTTTTCGGTGGGTGTCGTTAGAAAAAGAGTAGGTTTTGCTATTTTTTGGTTATTCTTTTATGACGTCATCACCCGGACAATGAACCGAAATAGTGACTCAAAGTTTGGTTGGATTCTAGTCTGGAATATGAAGCTTTAGAGGCCTAGATCCCGTTGCTGACGTTTCTGGTCCCCTAATTATGGCCGAAAGACCCCTAATCTTGTAAGGATTTCCTAGGGAATTAGTGGGGATCCCCCTAATTATTTTTTGCTTGTTTTTCTATAACTTTTGAACCAGAAATGCTAGAAAGTCCATCAAACCCTCTAAAGACTCGTATTGTTGCCTAGAATAAAAAAAAACTTTGAGCCACAAAATCTGATGGATTGTTCGACTCCCAGGATATGACGTCATCATCCAAATGTAAACAAAATATGCATAAACATCCTCTCATTATGTAAACATCAACAAAAAAAACGAGATCTCAAGCTAAAAATTTTTTTTTGCAGTCTAAACTACAAGTCTTCACGAGTCTTTTGAGGGCTTGAACAGCTCTCTAACCTATTCTAACGACGAGTTATGGCCATATACAAAGGGGATGTTATTCAACCCCTAGTTTCCTTTTGTAGGGGTAGAAAGTTTGACCACTTTTTGGTTTGTGTGGCATAATTTTTGATCCAGATATGCTAGAAAGTCAATCAAGGGCTCTAAAGACTCGTCGTAGGATAGCCTAGTTTCTACAAAAAAACTTGAGCGAAACAATTGGCCCATTGGATTGGCGTCCAGGGCCGCGTAAACTAGGCCTAAACTAGGTCAATAAAATGAAAATGACACCCCAACTTGTCACGTCCTCCCCCAGAGAACCACAAACCTAAAACGAAAAATTTTTTTTCGATTTCAACTAGCAGACTTGCTGAATCCTTAGATGGTTTGAACAGCTTTTTAGCTCAATCGGCTAGCGACTTATAGCCTTGCAAACCTTGCGCCATAATTATGGCGATCGCGGGATTGAAAGGGTTTAAACACGATATGCAAGATTGTTGATTTGTGACATTGACTTGTTAGACTGAATTTTTAATCAGTCATTTCAATATAAATGACAAATTTCAAAGCCATGTATTGTTTTGAATACTGTTTTGGTTTGTAGAATAGCATTGCTATGTAGTTAGGTTTGATTAAAGTGCAACAATTGGTAGAATTAATAAATAAAACTTGAATGTGAACTCATGGATGGTGTTAAAATCTAACCATTGTTCCCAAAAAAATGGCCAATGAAAAACTTGGTGTGGCAACAGAACCGTCACCAGGAAGTCTTCTATAGGGAGCTTTACAGTACATTTGTGCAATGGGGCTTGACATTCTGAAATTTGAAGAAACATCACTGTTTTATAATGCTTCATATTGCAATTTGGGATGGGGGATTGGAGCTTTGTTTCAGAGGGGCTAAGCCCACCAAAGGCCCCCGTGGTGACGGGACTGTTTGGCAAAACTTCAGCTTGCTTTTTGATGCAATTGACTCGGAAAAGTACTTAGGTTATGCAATATGTCAAGCTTGCAAGGTATGTCAAACTTTCTGTTTACAAGCATGACAGGGACCAAAGTGATACAACGCATTCAAGTGTCTATTCTGCTTCGAGGCAAAATCTGTGCTGGGACTATATTGCCTTCATTTGAACACAATTGGTTGAAGTAGTCATGTGACAAGCATGACACGCAGAGACAATTGGTTGGGATTTAGGAGTTTATGGTTAGTGTTTAGGATCAGGGTTTATGGTCAAGTTTTAGGTTTATGTTTAGGGGTTCGCTGTCTAGCGTTAGGGTTTAGCCTACAGTTGACTTGATGCAAACAAGAAGCTGCTAACTGCTTGCCATCCCTGAAACCATCATCCATGCATGGGACTAAGCTTTTGCAGATGTCATGGTCAACTAAGCAGGACATGCGTTCCAAACTTGTCGTGTTACTACTTCAACCAATCGTGTTTAGCTAAAGATATCTCCAGCAGCAAGCAACAATAGAGATCACCCGACGAGATCACTCTATTATTGCTTGTTCACGCCACATGCACATATTTTTGTTCTTCACGCACATCCTGTTCGTGGTGAATCACACAATCAACGCAACACCACCGGAGAGGTTGCAACAACATCCCCTCCTTTTTCAACGAACCACACCGATCGCACGTTCTTTGTGTGAAGGCTGACTCCGCACGACCTCCACATCCTGGTCACAGCACCAATTTGGTGCGATTGGAAATCCCGAGCGGCATGTGCACAAAGCTTCACACCGTGGCAGCAAGCAACAATAGAGATCAACCGACAAGATCACTCTATTACTGCTTGTTCACGCCACATACACATATTTTTGTTCTTCACGCACATCCCGTTCGTGGTGAATCACACAATCAACGCAACACCAGCGGAGAGGTTGCAACAAGACAAAATAGACACAGCCTTTGGCATTTCCAAAACTTAAGAGGCAGTGTCTGTTTTGCCATCGGAGGGAAAGGCACTGCTGTAGTTATTTTGCCATTAGAAATAGTCCGACTGGTTGGATTGGTCAAATGACAAGAACGATACACTCGGATTAGTGTAAGGTCTTTGTAACATGTCCTAAAACCTTACCTTAAAACCAAACCTAAAACGCAAACCCAAAACCTAAACCCGAACCTAAACTCAAAACCTAAACCCAAAATTAAACGTAGACTCAAACCCTTAACCCGAAACCTAACCCCTAAATGTTTGAGCCAAAACCAGTGGTTTTCAACATTTTTCAAGTGGCGACCCGAAAAGGCCATAGCCTTCCCTTTGCCCGAAACAAACTTGTTCAGATTTTTGCTGGTGCTTTGTATCAATTTTCAGCTGATTTAGAAAACAAACCGAAGTAACAGTCGGACTCAGTCTCAAGACAACGTCAGTGACTGACGACGTCATTGACTGGCCCTTTCTGAAAAATATTGTGCTACTGCCAGGTAATCTTATTATTTTGGCTCCGACTAAACATGATTCCATGTACGAAATATAAAATCTGAAGGTAATTATGAATATGTTTGTCAGAAGCTTCTCGCAACCTCTAGAAAAAATGAAAATGACCCCAGCTTGAAAATCACTGCCTTAAACAAACCTTAACGTATTGAAAAAGTAGCCTACATAAAAGCATTCTCATCAAAGGCATGATCTCTGCAAGTTAAGCAAAAGGAAATTGTGTGAGAACCAGCAAACACTCGCACAGTAAGTATAGACACTTACCTAACCACCTAACTATGTTCTCGTTGCTACCAGAACTCAACGTTATATGTGGGCAATGGTGGATACAGTTCGAATTGCAAAACAGTCGCAGCAGAGCTTTTGCCATTGATGGAAAAATATATCCTTCACTGTCATGAGCAAATCTGTAAAATCGGATCGCAACTAACATTTTTGATATGTTCAGAATAATCACATCGAAACAACAAAAATTTTCTCAGTCCGATCCAGTCCTGATCCGCCAATTTTCAAAAAAATTGGAATCCGATCCAGTCCTGATCCGGCCAAAATTGGCTTCAGTCCT
>Ga0210059_1009179_pt1 | contig 15482 bp, 9 predicted proteins | sample Ectturendosymbi2_FD_188042 | JGI IMG/M metagenome (GOLD analysis project Ga0210059, IMG submission 188042) | Ecteinascidia turbinata endosymbiont from Florida, USA - Sample 2 (SPAdes) (version 2) | ecosystem: Host-associated > Tunicates > Ascidians > Unclassified | place: Key West, Florida... | reverse complement strand
TGGACGTAAATTGGTGACACCCTGCGCCACTCGATGGAACAGTATTTATGATTCGGTTTCTGTTTTGCACTCTATGCTGTTGGCAAAACAGAGGGAGGTGAACAATATTTGCATAAAAGGTACTGTTTTTAAAATTGAATCATAAAATGTAGTTATGGACTGACTTAAAATAATTTATAGACTGTAATATTAGTTAACTGTAAAAGTAAATTGCAAGCCCATATATGCCGAATATTATTGTAATGATAATAAAGTATTATTTACTTTCAGAAGATATCGTGCCTTTTACTACGACGGATATTGAGGTTATGGCAGAATTCTTAAAAATTTTAAAACCTGTGTCTTGCGCGTTAGACAAACTTCAGTCGGAGAAAAATGCTTACATGGGTGTACTTCTCCCAACTTTGGACATTTTATGGTAGGAGTTGTATTTGTTGCTGTATCTTGCAAAGCTGTGTTGTTTTTTTAACTTAAACTTTTCTAAATAATTTATTTTTTTAGAACAAGCCTGGAAAGGATGAGAGGTGCACAACTAAAACATGGACAAAGTTTGTTGGAGCACCTCATCACTGGCTTCAATAGAAGATTTTCTCATTTGCTCGACCACATTGACCTTCTGAAGGCTGTTGCCATCCATCCGAGATTCAGACGATACGTGGTGTCCCAAATAAATAAAGAGTTAGTGTCAAAGGTGAAAAATGAGCTGCTTGCTGAAGCTCTCAACAACGTATCGTCACTTTCAGTACCACTGCTGGCTGACCAAAACGATGGATCAAATGATGCTGATACTGAAGATGATGGCTTTCTCCATTATAAGGTATCATCACAAGTGTGACACTTATCAAGAAGTTATTCTAAATAGTCCATAAGTAAATTGGCCTACTCCGTGGTACATCTAAAGGCTTTGCGAATGTAATCTCTATTCCGCTATTGTCAATGTTTTTTTTAATATACTCTCTTATTCTTTCAATTTATAGATGTCTGGCTCTGGCACTCCTGAAAGCGAGGAGGCCCTGGTATCAAGCCACATGGAGCAAGAATGAGATACATGGAGCTGAAAGGAGTGCCTCAACTCCCCACTAGGCGAGGAGTTATTTCCATCAACACATCGCAAAGTGTGGATAAAACTTTTCCTAAAGTATAATACGCCGATACCAAGTTCAGCTGCAGTGGAGAAGCTGTACTCCACTGCTTCAGATATATTACGAAAAAAGCGCTCCAGCTTAAAGTCCGAGAATTTCGAATTATTTCTATTCCTAAAAAAAAACAATGCCGTTCTTAATATGTAGCCTAACATCAGATTTAAGTATGCTTGTTGCTATGAACTGGCTACGTTTGCAACAAATTTCTGCTCAAAGGTGCTGTGTACTGCCTGTGATAAAAGGAAAGGATGTCGAGAACATATATAACGTGTTAAGGTTTATGGGGAAACTTGCTTTTAATCAACTGCTAAACATCCAAAAGTGTTTACTTGAAATTGCGGACACGGGCTATTGCAGAGCAAACGCTTTACACTTGCAGATGCGGAGCAAATGAATTCAATTTTCGTTGCGGATTTGCGCTTTGCGGAGCAAAAAAAATATTTGCGACTCCCAGCACTGGCTACAGCAAATAAGAAATGTGAACAATGAAATGTAAAATCACTTGAAATATTAAGAGCTATCAAGGTGACTTAACTTACACACCTTACAAATGGTGCTGTTGACAATGGAAAAAAAATTATTCATTTGGTTCATTAGCATACTCATTTTGTATGCATCAAGGTGAATTGCTGACAAGGAAATAGCAGGTATACAATTAGACCAACTGGAATTGAAAGCATTTTTCGATTAATACTTGCACATGATGAAAAGCAAGAATGTAGCACACAACAACCAAAAATTGGATCCATCTTCATGACACTATTTGGAGTTCCATATGAAGAACTAAATTTGCAATGGTAAATAATGTTGCAAAATTGCCATGTACTTTAAATTTTGTTTAAGTTGAAAATCTTACTCAAATATAGAAATGCTCAATTCCATTATATGTTAAAACACATCATAATTGTTAAATCTGAATTTTTTTATGTTTTTATATGGCAGTGGCTACAGAATCACCCATGGATCTTTAAATTTAAAACCTTATTCGACCACCTCTTGTAACAGGACAGTAACACCTGACGAGAATGCAATAGGCTTGGTAGTAACATAATAAACGCAGAAGGTAAACCTAAAACCTAACCTTAACCACAGCCCTAACATAATGCCAACCTAACGTTAACCTAATGCTAACCCTTAAACCGAAAGTTTTGAAAAATGCAAAGAAAGACTGTTTTCATGAATTGAAACACGCAATCAATCACTGCTATGAAAGCATATGTCGCCAAGGTGAGAGGCGAACCGAAAACCATTAGCACTGTAGACCTGAAACACATCTGCTACGCTACCAGGACCACAATGCTTGAGTGACAAACTGACCGCTTGGTTGATTCAAACTGCGTCATGCGAGGCGGTGCAGTCCAACAAGTTTTCAAATAAAAACATTAACGGGTAGTTCCACGGCCAATTCCTTTCTATATACTCATCAGCATGCAAATAATTCAGGCTCTTTAATCGATGTCGTTCTTTTTCCTCTTGCTGCATTTTTGTTACTTGATGATTTGACTCACAAAATGCATGAACGAACTATTGCCATTAACACTAAAGTCAATATGCAAATATTATTGCACTAGTGTATCAATAAAAAATCATTCAATTTTAAATTAATTCTCCAATGTGTCTTAGTTTTTGGTGCAACTGGCATACTTCAACCAAGACGTTTATTGTTGTTGCTAGAAATTTTTTGAGATGATAGGCTACACCTCATCTGCATAGGTGGAATAAGATTTTTCACTGTAATGATTGTGTCATAAGTAATTTAACTGATGCAAACTATGTTTATTTTCATATTGTTGCATGCATGTTTATCACATTTGTGTTTGATAAACAACTACAGGAGAACTCGTCTAATTCGTCAATTCGCTTAATTCGTCACTTTTTTGTTGGTCCCGATAGAATCCCTATCTTTTGTATACAGTTCTGTTCGTCTAATTCGTCAATTTGCTTAATTCGTCACCTCTTTCTATCCCCGAGAAGCGTTTTGTTCGTCAATTTGTCATTTGCAGTTTCGCTTTTGATGTCTAAGTGGCTAGTACGTATGGGAATTCAAACAAATTAAGGATCTTTATCTGAGAATTGTTGCACCTGGCAATTTGTTTATCGAATTTATGCATGCGGTTCGAAGTGCGACCCGACTCCCCATTGAGAAAACACGGAAAAGTTTATTAAAGATTTAAAAGGTGCTTGGTTATATGGAGGAGTCCACATAGAGCAAAGGAATTAATTGTTGTATTCAACCATAACGTCATAAACTTGTATTTTACCTCAAATAAGAGCACTATGTTTACGAGTTACTATGATAAAGTATACAAGCTTCTATGATAGAGTTTTCACCTATTTGCATAATTCGTCAGTTCGCCTAATTCGTCACTTTTTTTAAATCCCCTTGAGGTGACGAATTAGGCAAATTCTACTGTACTACAAATACTTCATGAACCATCATTGTAGGAAGTTATCTTTACTTGGGTCTAAAAATGTTCCCTATTTTCCCTTAATCTTTCATAGCAGAAATTTTGCAAATGTTTAGCACTTTTAGAAAGATAAGAATAGGTCAGAATGACTGGTGGTGCAAAAAAATTAACACAAGGAATCATATGCTTCAGTAATCAACTACACAATAACATAAAATAAACAAAAACATAACACATGTAGTAAAAAAAAAGATTAAAATTAATATCATTGGAAACAGAAAAACAGAAACAACAAAACAGGGGAAGGCACACAAGAACACTAAAGGCAGCAGGTAAAGTCAGCAAAAGAAAAAAATGGTGGAGAACTAAAGCTAGAAGAGCGCATGCACATAGCTACTAAGATAGGGCACCACACAAGTGACGACACAGTACAGTTGAGGATGCTCATGCTCCGATGCTGGCAGCATACATTGCCTCGGACTCCAGTCAATGACAAGCATTGTTGCATCCAGTGGCATTCTCAGAGGTCACCAGTGACAGTGTGATCAACAGGTTTCTTGGCAAAAGCGCCAAGGAAAGAGGCAGTTTACCATAGGTTTCAATGGCCACTTATTAAAAAATGAAGATAAGTTCTTGGTATTTGCTGATTTTTGCTATTTCGGCTTGCTCGGCTGCTTATCCAGGCTGGCTGGCACCGCCTTATAGTGGCTAGTGGCAAAAGTGCCCACGACTGTTGCATCCCAGACCAGAAAGTGGCCCTTTTATAGTTTTATCTCAAACTAAAGGGCAAAATGAAAATTAAAATCGTCTGTCCAGAAAAGAAGCGACACAAACGGCAAAAACAGCTCGCTGCAAATGACTGTACTTTACATTTTTGGATTGAACTGAAAGATAATTAATTCTTTACCAGCTGATTGACTAATAACCGCAAATAACTTCTTCAATTATTAGAATAACTTCAAGTAGATCCAGCAGCATAACAGAGTTTAGCTTTCAAATCAAATACAAATCCTGCACACCAAACGGTCATGCTTCAGTAACAACTAGTGAGTGACAGCGACTCTCAGCGAAAGAAATGAACACGAACTCACGGACATCGGACAGTGAGTTTTCACTACCTACTCCCAATTTCGAAAATTGCCATTCTATATAAACCTTAACCCCTTCATGTGATAAACTTTCTGACCTCATCCAACCTATATCCAAAATGTGAACTGATTCTTATCAAAAACAAACACAGAAATATCGCAAAAAGTTGCAGTAGCATTAACACATATATGACACTTAAACATGAAGTATAGGTAAGAAGTTTGGTTGTCAACACTACCCAGAAAGGTAAAATAACAAACTTGCCAAGAAAAAGTACGTACAATCAAATATCAAAACAACAGCACTCAAAAAAACGAAACAGCACAGAATTTCGCCACGGGATTATGTGACTCGAGTCAAAAACTCAACTCGACCCGTACTCTGCAAAAATGAAAGATCTTACTCCATGTGCAATGATTTCACTCATGATGGGAGTCGAGGCATTTGAAAAGTCTCCAAAGCCCTGATGAAACAAAGTCGATCCAGGCTAAATACATAAAAACAGAGAAGCAAGGTGATAGGAATGCATATGTTTGTCCGACTCGAACTTGCTTACGATTGAATCAACAAATTTTGAATTTCGACTCCGAAATCGATTCACCAAGGCAGTATTCTGACCGACTCATCTTATCGAGTCATGGGTCGAGTCAAAAGCCCTTCAGTCAAATTCATCAAAAGTTTTTCGAGTCGAGTCACAAAATTGTCGAGTCAATAGTTGTCAAGTTCGAGTCACTGTTGAGTCGAATCAAATTAAACATTTCCCCTTGTTTTTAGCTTTCATTTCACTTCTCTTCTTTAATCCCAGTTAACTGTACCAGTATAACCCAATGATGTGCACGAGTCACATCCCATATTTGTTGTCGAGTCAGAGTCGAGTTACAAGAACCTTCAAATCGCTTCGAGTCATTGCATTGCAAGTTCGAATCAATGTCGAGTCAAATGAAATTTGACATTTTTTCCACGCTTTTTTTCACTACAAAATGGTGCCCAACGAAATAAAAATGGTGCTCAATGTTGTTTCTGCAGTTTTGCTACCACGTTATTTTGGTCTAAGTTTTTGGTGAGAGCAGTTTTCAATTGATTCCTCTCCTTCATTGCCAAACAATTCCACAAGTCTAGGCTAACACTCATGCAATGACTATACCGCTTTGCCTTTCACATTCAACCAAAAAATTACCAGACATGAAAATGAACTTCGGTTTGGATAAATCGTGCCGCATTTTCGTATTTTGATGATTTGGATTTGATAATTTCTGCTCAAGCGGATTTGGATTTGATAATATCTGTTTGAATTTTGAACTTCTTCGCAACTTCCGGTTACGTTTCAGGACTGCAGATTGCTTTATTGAAAAGTTTGGTTCAGTGGGGTTTCTCAAATCCGTAGAGATTGTACATTTTGCTTGTTAATCGTTTAATGTATCGTGTCATGAAAGTTACAGAATTGGTCTGACGTTCATTGATCCATTCCCTTTTCTTGACTCACCATTGTTATACACGCTGTAATACCTATACCTCATAATATTTAGCACAGTTCATCACTACTTATATGTGTGGCCTAGTGCGAATGAGTCAGTTATGTTGTATACCTAGTAATCTTCTGGTTTGACATCTTACACGCTATTCCTGAGCTCAACAGAGCTTCTCATGGCATTGCTGTTGATAGTGATTGCTTTGAAGTCTTCGCAGTGTCAATTATTATGATGTTGCAGGGAGCCAAAGGTAAAGCACAAGTTGACTTGAATTAGTTTCCAAACTTTTTATTTGTCTTTGAATCGTTGAGTTAGATTGCATGTAGGCCTATAGCCTATTAACACTGATCGAAAGTTGGATTTGAACAAGTTTTGGTTTTCTGAAATGGCTTGGATTTGAAATAAAATTGTTGGAACTGATTTGGATTTGAGAAACATAAATCTCTTCCTCTCTTCAAAAAACCCAAAGCAAAAGCATGAGGCCGACTGCTATGATCAATACGCTATATGCAAGTAATACATTAAACAAATATGATGTGTTTAATGTAGGTTATTGTTCGCTGCTGGCCCCTCAGTGAAAAGCAACGAATCAGACTACCTCAGTGCTAGGTGGAACAACTCATCCTAAAAATCTAGCATAACACCTCTTGGGGACACAGTCAAAACAAAAAATTTGCACCAATGTTAGTCATCACTGAAGCAAAAAAATCTTATTTCTTTGTGTGCAAACTATGTCAGCGGATCTGTCGACATTTTGTAAACATGACTCTGACTCGAGTCATTGATTGTGACTTGAGTCGAGTCATTCGGTAAAAAACGTGACGACCGAGTCGAGTCTTCACAACTTTCCCAACGTGACTCGAGTCGAATAATTGACTCGACTCACGCTATCACTGGTCGAACGTAACCCTGTTCCAACAAATATACCTCCTTGTCCTTCACTCGACACAACAAAGTCTCAAAGTAAAAGTATGGGCCGACTGCCACGATTACGATATGCAAATACCACTCTAAACCAGTGGCGAATCCAGGGGGGAGCAGTTTGTGGCAACTGCCCCTCCCAAACCTTTGTGGCGCCCCTTGAATGGCGCCCCTTTGCCATAAATGAGCCTCTTTTTGGTGCCCAAGGAAGTAGAAACAGGTTTAAAAATGCTCTAAAATAAATAATGTTTTTCGCTTCGTTAAACGTCAGGGTTTACCATCCGGACTTTACCCATTCGTAATAGTTCCACTGTTTCGTTTTTTGTTTGCCGCGTGAGAATTGCTCAGCCTTCACAAACGCAGTCGTGTTCGCAGTTCTCGACTTGCTGCTGTGCTGTATGAAAATGGTCTGTTTTTTTACAACTTTATTCTTTAATGCCTGATGACCGCCCTGAAAGGAAAAGGAAAGGCAGCAGTAAAAATAGGAATGCAATGTGGAAAACCTATTAATGACTCAAGATTTTTAAACCTCCAAAATGAAAACGAAAAAACAGTTTCAGGGCTATTGCCAGTGCAGTTTGTGAGTCCGCAGTTTGTCTGCATTGTAGTTTTGCAACATAAAAGTGAGTGGGTGGGTTTCTTGGCGGAACTAATCTCCAGATTGACAAGGACGTAACGAGGTTAGATGGCGCCCGGGGCAAGATGCAAGTTTGGCGCCCCTATTTTCGAACCTGAAGTCTTCCGGAAGCAAAAGTATTGTCTTGAAAAATGTACGTGTGACATTGTTGGGATTTTTTGGCGCTCCCGCAGTATTTCAGCGTCCCCAGAGTGATTCGGCGCCCGCAATTACGCCCCCTTGCCCGTTCGTTACGCCCCTGCTGATTGAACCATAATGCAGCGTGTAAAAAGCTACAAATGTTTACGTTAGCAAACAACTTGCCACTATGTGACAAAAATGCATCAAACGTGCTCGATTAGCTCAAGGAATTATGACCTACGTAACTATGCAATCGTGCAACACCTTACTTCGTATACATGGATAACGCAGAGGAGTATTGAATTACTGCTAGGGGCGTAACGAGATTAGATGGGGCCCTGGACAAGAAGCAAGTTTGGCGCCCCTATTTTCGAACCTGGGGTCTTGCGGAAGCAAATGTACTGTATTGAAGAACGTACGTGTGACATTGTAGGGATTTTTTGGCGCCCCCGCAGCATTTCAGCGCCCCCAGAGTGATTCGGCGCATGGGTACTTGTGCCCCCTTACCCTTCATTATGCCCCTGCTGATTGAACCATAATGCAGCGTGTAAAAAGCTGCAGATGTTTACGTTAGCAAACAACTTGCCGTTTTCTGACAAAAATGCATTAAACGTGCTCGATTAGCTCAAGGAATTATGACCTACGTAACTATGCAATCGTACAACTCCTCACTTCATATACATAGACAACGCAGAGGAGTATTGAATTACTGTTAGGGGCACAACGAAGTTAGATGGGGCCCGGGGCAAGAAGCAAGTTTGGCGCCCCTATGTTCGAACCTGAGGTCTTTCGGAAGCAAATGCACTGCACTGAAGTTCTTGTGATGTTGTTAGGACTTTTCGGCGCCCATCATTCATTCGGCGCCCTCATAGTGATTCGGCGCCCGGGGAATTTTGCCCCTTGCCCCCCGTCGTTACGCCCCTGATTACCGCGCAGCGACGCGCCTCAACAAATCATGGTACACAGCTCTAACCAGAGGCATACGGGAAATCTTGGGCTTTAGGGGGGGCAAAATTTTCAATTCGCCCGAATTTTTGCGCCACTTTGAGGGAAAACGAATAGGAGAATTTTGCAGGGCGATGGTTCTGTTTCAGAAACTTGCTCAAAAATAACGGGAAGTTTTTCCTGAAGTTTTTTCAATCTTGTCCGAATCTCCCCCCCACTTCGTACGCCTATAGCTTTAACGCAGAAACTTTGGCAAAATATTAGCTATCTACAGCTTAGTGGATTGAATAATTGGTTTTACGTGGTCATAACAATTTTTGCTCAACACTTGAATATTTGCAGTCCAAAATTGGTGGAATGACGGCGCCTTTTGCTCCCACCGGGCGACGCGTCAGGCAATAGTTGCTGACGGCTGTGTGGTTTTGAACCTTTTGTTGCAACTGCAAACCCGTAGACAATTCACGCTGGCCACGAAAAGACAAATTTGGCATGGTTAGCGAAATCTGCAACCGACAGAAAAATGCTTAGCTTAGTAGGTGTTAGATCATCCGCTTGCATCATATAAGTTTGAGCAAAAAAGCAATCTTCTGGTGAAATCTTTAACTTTTCTACCGGTGACCGTGGTGTTGGCGAAGGTGCGTGGTTTCACATTGGTGATAGGCTGATTCTCCTCTGTGTTTTCTGGCCTGGCTGGATAGAAGCAGATCCATCGCCAGATCAACAGCATTGGGGGTGGCTTTGAGCTTCTGGGGCTTCCTAATAGTATACAATAAATTGAAAAATGACTTCACGGGGAGACTAGAGCTTGACTTGGAGGTACTGATTGTGAATTTGGGGGACTCAGTCCGCTTGCTTCCACTTCTGTTGAAAAGTGTCACAACTTTTTTAATATTCTGGTCAAGTGGGATTGGTGCTGTTTTCTTCACATCAGCAATCCAGTGACGAAAAATGTGAAACGGTATTTAAAGACTTGATTGAAAATCTACCTTTATAAGTGGCGTTAAATATATTTTAGGGCAATATGCTTTAAGGCCCAGTGTAAATCTATCATGCGATTATAAGATCGTTTTTTACGATAGTCAGCAAAGCTACCTAAAATGGGCAGTGTCCTGGCAAATGCCTTTCATTCACGTGTTGTTTTTGACTTGTCGCTTCAGCAACAAATAAGTCTTTCATGTACATGTAAATGCACAAGCTTGGCTTGGAAACGTGATCGTCATTTAGCTTTTTATTTGAATCCTATCGTGGGACATGAGTTGTCACTTCCAAGTCTACGAAGAACCGTTCTGTTTCTAACCAGGTCGGGAATGCGTTTCAGACGCTGTTCTTCACTGATTTTCCTAGGGATAGCCAAAATAGTGGCAAACGCTTGTGCGCAGCATGCCTTATACCTTTTAAATACGTTTTGTAGATATACGAGATCTGTGTAGCTTGTGAATAACGAGGTCCACTGTTTGGGACCCTTTTCAAACATTTTCTGGATTAATGATATAAAGCGCTTTCAAACTGTGGTTATTTCCTGAAAAATAGGATAGTTCGACCAACAAAAATAGCCACTTTTTGACCTACAAAGATAACCTCTTTTCTGTGACACACAACGATTGTCGCAGACAACCTCTGGTATTTAAGCAAGTGAAGACATCTTTGGCGCCCCTCCAATTTGATTTCCCCCCAAACGCCTGGTCTGGATCCGCCACTGCTCTAAACCGCCATACTATGCCCAGTATATTGTGCGCTACTGTTCCCTCAGTGAAAAGCAATGTCTCAGCTCCACCTGTGTCAGGTGGAACCCCTGATCCAGAAAAACTACCATAACAGTAAGAGACACAATCGCAGCATCAAATGTACGCCAATATTATTCATGCGTCATTAAAAAAACTCGTTTCTTTGTGTGCAAAATAACTGTGTTTGTCAATAAGACTTTTCGAGAATTTGTAACAATGTCTCTGACTCGAGTTAAGTCATCACATCGTTTCTTTGCGTGACTAGAGTCATACCATCACTGAAGCAAGCTCACGCTTCGATTGTAATTGAAAAAAATTCATGCGGCTCTGACTTCACTAGGACCAGATGAGAGTGTGACTAACGTTTAGTTTGGCAAATGCGATTTGGATAAATCAGGTCTGCACAACTCAGAAAGCTCGAAGGGCCTAATTATTAACATATATTTGCCATGAACCACAAAAGTCTATTTCATTTCGATGTAGAGATTTCGTTGTAGTATGGAAGGAATTCTAGAACGACAATTACTCATTCGAGGTCGAGATTTTGCAACATTTCCTACAATCAGTAGTGCCACTCCTAGTGGTTTATCTCTAGATCTAGTGTTTTTGCATTTCATCTAGTGTTCTAGTGGTTTTTCATAGCTATCTAGTGTCTTTTTATGAGTGAGCTGAATGTAATTAATTGCACACAATTTTGTGTAATTGTAACTATAATTGAGACTTTTTGATTTTGTGCAATTGTAATTTGCTAAAAGTTCTACCTAATTACATCTTAATCACACAAGAGCGTATTATCTGTTTTGAGTTAAACCGCTACGATGTCACTGTGGCCATCTGTTAAAAGTTTCAGTGACTTGTACAAACAAACACAAGCTTTGCTGCTATCTCCCGTTTTCTTTGTCTCTGGTTGACAATGAGTTGCGCAGTGTTTTTGTTTGCATTGCAACGCATTTTTCTGGCCATTTTACAACACCAATTTTCTTGTAATCTGACAAATCTATCACATATTTGTAATCTAGTGTTTGTTTGTGAATCTAGTGTTTTTTATCATGAAATCTAGTACTTTTCCGTAACAATAGAGTGGCAACACTGCTTACAATTGAGAATGCTCTCGCGGCCCGCGGGCCGTATGTTGTGCAGGCCTGGGCTACACGAACAAGGAAAGTTAAGGCGAACCGAGTCAAGCAATTGTTTTATCTTTTCTCATTGACTAGGACGCATGATTGTCACGGCTAAAAATAGAGATGGTCCCGAGTTGCATAACGTTTCGCGACGACTCTACTTGTTTGGATAACAGTTTGTCTCAGTCTCATTGACTGGAAATTGGAATCACAAGTTCAACGGACATTAGTTATATGGTCGGTAGTGACGTATCTAGGGTATGGCAGGCATGGCACGTGCCATGGGCGCCATTTTGACCGGGACTCAAAAATTCCTTGGCAAAAATTAAACTCTTTGTTTACCAGTTTCTTGAACCTCTATTTTGCGCCCCATACAATCATAAACTGCAGCAACACAGCGCACTTACGTCTGGCGTGTTGCGCCAACACCACCAAGCCTTGTTATCAGGGGTGTACAGAGGTTAGATGGCACCCGGGAAAGGAAGCAAATTTACCTCCCCGATGTTCGAATCTGAGGTCTTTTGGGAGTAAAAGTACTGTATTGAATAAATTACTTGCGACGTTGTTGAGACTTTTCTCCCCCCCAGGTGATTCGGAGCCCCGGACATTGTGCGTCTCTTGCTCCCCCCTCGTAACGCCCTAATTATGACAAAACTGTGGTATTGTGACATAACACGACGGTCAGACAGACAGAACAAGAACGCTCGCATGCCATACTACAAGACCTCGTCTTTCTCACGCTATAAGTAAGGATAAGTCAGTCTGTACTGCTGCATTTCAGGCAAAAAGATATTAGTCAAAATCTGGATGAGACGAGTTTAAGAGCGTGGCTGTGAAAATCTGACTGTAACGCAGTGATGAAAGTAGAATAATTTTCTTACCGGAACGACCCAGTAATTGGCAATATACCGTCTCGAAATTTCAGCCATAGCCTAATTGTAAAAAAGCAATCAAGAGCACGTCTACTTTTGGTCCACCCTGTACTATACATTTTAAAACCACAAAACATCTACTGAACATTTTGAATACAACCATTTAAAAATCAACCAAAAAGCGGTATAGGCTACGTACCGCAACTTGCACTATATCCGAAAGTGGGTCAAGCAGTGCAACTTGAGTCGTCTAAATGTAACACCTCCGCCGTTTTTCCGCGCGTGAAGAGGATAAATACCACAACACAACAGCACAAACGTAGAAAATTTTTAAAAGCTTTCCACAAAGGTTCATAGTAATTATCCTCTTTCCGCTTGCTTTTGGCTAGCCATGCCACTTGCTGAGTGAGCTCTTCCTTTCCAAGCCATGTTTTGACGAATTGATGGCTCGGAGATCCCACAGTGCTGATAAATAGCAAGTTGGCGGCATTGCTTGTATCAGACCTCTATCGTTTATATAGTAATATTGTTAATTGCGCTAAACCCTCGCTCACAGTTGGCATTGCTTGGTTATAGAGTGTCAACTGTTAACTGCCACAAGCAGCTTGTTGAATTTATTGGAAATACTTTTTCCAACACTTGCCTTGTATTCAATAAAACCAAGATGGATTTCTTGGTTACTGAGATGAAAGGTCTTACATAAACTTTTTACTTCGTCTTTGCCAAATGGAGGATTTTCATGTACCTAATTGTGTGGATTCAAAACAGCCATTTGGCCAACAAGGTTTTTCTACATGACTTGGCGAGTTGCAGCAACGTTAACCTGTGCTCTGTTTCAGGGGTGCAACCAGCTCTTCATTTCGGGGGTGGCAATTTTCATGAAATTTCATTCGATGACACCATCGTGCTTATTCAACCATGGTACAACTTTTTCGCAAACCGTCCCAAAGTTCTCTTCGCAGGATTTCCAAAAATGAGAACTTTTCAGTTTTAATCAAGATGCAGGCCGAACGATGAGGAGAGAGTAAAAATTAGTAGCCTTTTACAAACACTTGGTTCCGTACTCATCTAGTGAAGTCATGGCTTTAGTGTGACAGATGTTTAGGCTACTAGTAAACCTGCCTAACTTTTCGTCATGTTTTAGCAAATTCCTCAAAAGGGATGGGGAACCTGCGGCCAGCGTGAACATTGGATACGGTCCGCATCAGAATTTTCGTTACTCAAGTTAGAGTACAAAATCGCGTCAAAACGAAGCTCCGTGATAAGCAGGTATTTGGATACTAAGTCATAAGAAGTCACTCTTCCTCATAGTTAGAGAAAGGAAGACTTTTAGGATAAAATAAATTGATTTTGCGGCCCGCCAGCGATGATGCACAATTCATGCCGCCAGTGATAGTAAATAGGTTCCCACCCCTGATCTAGATTTTTAAAACTTCAGTTGAATATATTTACTGTGAGATAATTTCTGTAGACGATATTGCGAGTGGTGAAGTTGTTAGATACAAGAGACTGGTATGAATGCCAGGATATATTTTTAATCACTGATGCTATTGTTTCCATCGTAGATAAGAGACTTCGTCTGCCAACTGAAATACTCTTGAAAGTAATGCAGGGAGGAATGCAACTTGAATTTTATTACTAATATTTGGGCCGGGCTCGCCACGAGATGTGGGTCAGCCTCGCCACTTTTGCCATGACTTGCCATGGCAAAATGGAACGTAGCAACCATTCTAAAGTTTGGAAACATTTCGCACAAAATGATGATCAAGCTATAATTGTCGTCAGTGGCATAACTGACGGAGGGGAAGGGGTGTGTGCCGCCATCCCTGGTAGGCTAAATGTAAAAAATGGACTCCCCTGCTGGCTTGCATTTCCGTATTTAGTACTCTTTTGATTTTTAGTAGGTTTTTGTTTTTGGCGTTTATTTTAAAATTTCTCGGAGTGTTTTCCGGTGTCTTCGGGTGTTAGTACAGACGAATCCAGTTAATCCCATAACCAGTTGACAAGATTTTTTGTACGTGTTTAACCGGAATATGCAATTATCCATATCAGACAAATATCCCCAAAGTTTTCGGCCAAGCGACGCCGGGGATCCAAAATTCAGTCCCATCGCCAGAGGGGGATCTTTATGGGCTTATCTCCCCTAACAAAGTTTCAACCATCAAATTGAAATGTGAAACACTAGAAATCAGTGTAGTTTTTATCAATCCGTATTCAGTTTTGTCCTGTAATTTATAGACAGAGCAGCACCTGCAGCTGTTACCTACAATAACATACCGGATCATTTCTGGTACGCTTGTGAGGTAATAAACGTATTTGAGGCTTGAGCAAAAAGCGTCGCCATTCATTGCTTGGAGTGTTGAACGTGAAGCTAGCCTATGTGCCTAGTTGTAAACATCCAGAATTCAAACTTACACCTGATCAGCGTACTGTATTTTGGATAGTGACTGTTGTGAAAAAATGTATTATAGCTAGCTCAGGCAGTCTTCTCGTATTTTGTACTGCGCAGAAGCACGATACCTTTGGTTCATACAACCAAACTTACCATTTGTGCAGCCTGCTGTTCAGACAGCAAGGTGGAATTAATAGTGTAGTTAGAAGAGTTTATTTAGCAATCACTGCTAAGCTTGTGCCAACCGAGTAGTGCAGCTTTTGAATTATGGATTCGGCCTTAGGTTTGTTCCTACGGTCAGGGGAGCAACCAGCTCTTCATTTCGGGGGGGCAATTTTCCTGAAATTTCATTCGATGACGTCATCGTGCCATGAAAGTTCATTCGATGACGTCATCGTGCTTGGGGCGGAAGACAGATGCCTTCACGTGGCCCTACCTGTTGCAGCATTTCTCGAAAGGCTTAGTGAATCTGTCAACTTGAGAGCAACCGCTGCTACCCGTACTGGATGTGTTTGGCATGGGGTAGGTCATCAAACGCCCTTCTCAGGGCGCGGCAGCAGAAATGCTGTCGAAGACCTACGACCCAACATACTCCAGCTGAACACTGAGGGGCTTACTGCAGAAAAGATCTCTGTCATTGAG
>Ga0210059_1009178_pt1 | contig 15484 bp, 10 predicted proteins | sample Ectturendosymbi2_FD_188042 | JGI IMG/M metagenome (GOLD analysis project Ga0210059, IMG submission 188042) | Ecteinascidia turbinata endosymbiont from Florida, USA - Sample 2 (SPAdes) (version 2) | ecosystem: Host-associated > Tunicates > Ascidians > Unclassified | place: Key West, Florida... | reverse complement strand
TCTTGGGATTTGATGATGTGAGTAATGACAGACGAGCCGCTACTATATTTTTTTAGTTGTCCTTTCTGTTTCCATTTATTCATGTTTGCTTATTTTACATGGCGAACAGCCAGTACTATTTGGTCAGTTTGTGAAGAAAATTGGTTAGTGTTGCTGCGCACCAGTGCGCGGCGTTAACCTGCCGCGCTGTGTGCAGACGTGTTGACATAGTTGCTTCATTCAAGCTTCCAAGTGTGGATGTGCGTTTTGGGGCGACTGAAGCACCCGGGGATGCTGTCCGTGTGAGGCTGTCGTCTTCTAGTGACAAAGGGGAGGACCCTTATGATACGTCTACGGATGAACATAGTCGTGCAAATGTGCCCCGTGTTACTTCTGATTGCTTGTGGTGGCCGCATCGTATCCTTGTATTGAGTCGGTCGCTTTTTGTGCTTCGTATCGAACGTGTTTTGTACTTCCTTCGCCAATGCGATGAACCTCCGGTTCGATTTAATTTTATGCGGGGGAGGATGAAGTCGATTGGTGCGTGTTGTTGCGCACTGGTGATCTGCAGCACTTCGCGCAGTCGTGCTTTCACTTTGCATGTTTCATTGAAGTTCTCTGCAGCTGCCGATCATACTGATGGTCTGCATTCTCGATTGGATCACTGTATGCATTCTAAACATATGCATAAGTTGTAAGACTGTTTCAACTTTTCAGTAAAGCCGTTAAACAAGTAGTAGAGAAGTCACTTCATTTTGGTCCTCCTATATGTTACTTTTTTTCAAATCTAGAATCGCCATTGTGCCTATATGTGTGTAACAAATTATGATATGGGATAGAAAGCATCAGCAATAGTCATTCTGCAAGCAGCCAGTTGAGCGGTGAATTTATGCTACTCCATTCAATTCATACACTCGCAAACTTGGCTTTGAAAGAGACAGTGCCTCCCGTGTCACGAACCTCACCGCACGTCACTGCAAAAAATATATATTCAATACAGCGAATTCAGGGCAAGCGCAAGTTGCTCAAAAATCCTGAATGTAAAAAGTATATTGAATACAGTGAAAAATTTCAGGGCAAACTCTGTTTTTCAGGGTAAGCGCAGAGTTGTTCGAAAATCTTAAATGGCAAGAAATATATTCGACACAGTGAAAATTTTGCGAGAAAACTCTGTTTTTCAAAGCAAGCGCAAGTTACTCAAAAATTCCTGAACACTGAAAATATTTTCAATACAGTATGTTCAGTGTATATTCACTCGGGGTGATCCGTGTAATTTGGACTAGTGTAGTGTGTAATCTGAACCAAAGTCGTGACTGGTTATAATGACTTCGATCTGGACCAAGTCCTCGTTTTTTTAATGCCAGGTTTTTCGTGCTTTTTTTGGAACTCTTCTGTTATCCGTTGTAGCATTGATCTTAACGTCAAATTTTAGCTGACTGGCTGAGGTAGGGAAGTTTTGAAGATAGTTTCGTGAATGCAGTGTGTAATTTGGACCAACCCTGGTGGCGGTCTGTGTAATATGGACCTCTGTTACAGATGGCAATACTTGTATAAAGTACTTGGAAAGTGTTTTATAGGCTACATTTACAGGAATATCGTACAGTACTGTACATAGTACAATCACAGTATACAAATACGACACAATACGTATAGGCACGCTGGCATATGCATTTTGAGTGCGTGTTTCATTTCCCGAGGTGCAATCTTTAGGACAGCTATGTCCAACCCAAATGGCTTACAGAGTCAAAAATTATGTCACTGTCTTGACCAGGGCCGCACATTGAATGACATATTAATAAGGGCCGCACATTGAATGGCTTACTTTGGTCTTGGCAAACTAAATTTAGTATAAGCCAATGTACTGAAAGCGTTCGAATATCAATTGCAATGGTAACAGACGTGATAATGTGGCACTGAGGACCACCTCCATTAAAATGTCAAATTGAAGATTATGAAAATAAGGACAAGTTGTCAGTATGTTAGATATTTTTACTACAGCGAACACCTAAACTGGGCCGCACAAATCCTTCGACTGGGCCGCATGCGGGCCGCGGGTTGGACATAGCTGCTTCAGGAGAAGCGGGCGCCGTGCGCGTCTTCATAAGTGCCTTGTTCAAGCGCACAGCAACGATAACACAGACAGGTGCAGGAAGTCCGACCCTTCGATCCGAAACCGTCGCTTTTAACCTTTGCGTTGCGCCATTGATGTCGCGTATATATTTGCATCAGTAAAGGCGATTACCGTAACGTTTCTTGTCGGGGAGAACACAACATGCAAGGAACATCAACCCAGTGAGTTAACAAGCAAGGTAACTACAGAATTTGCCTGTAAGAGCACCACTAAGCGATTGCATAAAGAACTTTATTGCCGAAATGACGTTACAAGCGAATTGAAATGCATGGTAAAGATGCTATCGGGACCGAACAAATGTAACGTTATAGGCGAATTGACGTTACAGACGAAGCCGTTATAAACGAATTCAACTCTATAGAACAGATTTACAAGAGGTTTCAGGCCCCATTCGGATTAAACTAAAAAAGTTACTTTCAAGGCACATTGTTATTTTCAGGGCAAAATTTTTCTTCCCCCCCAGTAAAATGCCTTCCCATACGCCTATGGCTAAAAGAATATGAAAATCCGGGCAGAGTTTCATTTCAGCTGGGATCTCACCTTCTTTGTCATGTTCCGTTCCTTGCGGAACTCAGCAAACCACGACAGATGCCGGTTGCGACCCAGCAATACTGTGTTGATCATCCAGAAGACCGCAACCCCTTTCAAAAATGTAGCCGTATTAAATTCCCAATAATTCGACCATCAACTATGAACCGTGATAGAAATCATAGATGTAGGAGCAGGCAAATTTTTGGGGGTGCGAAGAATTTTTGCCCGAATCACCCTAAAGTTGCCCAAAACATTTTTGGGCTACTTTTCGTGTGAAAATTTTCTCATGAGACCGTATTTCAGATGACCTAAAAAAAGTCTTCAATATGATTTTGAGCACCATTTTTTTCAAATCAAAGCACGTCCGGCGCCTTTTTTGCCCAGATTTCCATGCATTTTTCGCGGATTTTCAGGGATTTTGCCCGGATTTTCACCGAATCAAAACTTTTGGGGGTGCGCTTGCAATCCCTGCACCCCCGCATTCTGCACCACTTATAGAAATTTATGAAACTGTTTAGGGGCGTCCAACGAGACAACCTGTTTAACAGTTTTTTTTCGATGTCCCAGCGCTTCAACTTTAATTTGTATGAAATTATCTAATGTTTGCGCTAACAACTCACATTCGCTTGTGCTCGAAATCGAAAATCAGCAATTATCTTCTCGAAAAGTTTTTGGCTACTCCTTCATACTCATTCAATCGAAATTAGATCAATAGTTCAGCGAAGGCAGAACTTTTAGTGCACCATCTTTGCTTTCGCTGTGCTTTCAACTTTCTGCTATTGAGCTTAAACCGCTTTGCACGCACCACATGCATATTACTTGTTTTATAACAAGAACAATGTACGCAAATTTGTCATGGCACGATGATTTTCAGTGTCAATAATAACTTTTGTAACATTCATATTGGGCATTCAGCGAACAATGCCAAACACCTCGATCACATGAGGTTGAGTTGCCCAACATGCTGCGTGCCTTTCGTTCTTGAAATCTTTATCGCATCCTGTTTCAAAAACAAACTTGATGTATACGACGCGAACGGAGTATTCTCTTTGAAATGTCGAGAAAATCACTTTGCGATAAAATATATTAGCGCCAGACTTTCGCATAATGTGCAAACAGGCAGACTTGATTGCTCACGTTCATCCTTATCATTATACATGCAGAATGGGTGTTGCATTTACTGTAAACCTGACACAACGCTACCGAGCATCAATTCGTTGGGTTTCATTTGTTGTCAACGCAATTACCCCAGGATTTTATTATCCTCTTGGTGGTTGGTAATAGGTTACTTGATGTTTCGTTTTTCAAACAAACGTGGCAAAAATGTAACACCGGAAGTTGGATAGTTGCAACCTCACAAAACAAAATATACCTTTTTCTGACCGACTGGTCGACTATTCCGTACCGCATGTGATATTTTATGCTTTCACCTGTTTGTCAACTGTCAATGATAGAAATGACTTATACGAACATAAAGATACCATTTTGATTGCAATGATTGATTACTTCAACATGTCAAACAGAAATTGTGCAAATCCTTTGGCAAATAAATTGTTTATACAAATTTCTAAATTTTGAATTTTAAGATTTTAAAGACAACTGCACCACTTCCTTTTAGCGCGTTGCAATAGAAAGTGTGCTTTTTGAATTTAAAGCAGCGCAGCAGTAGCGTTGCGCCTCAAGGATTTTCAGACGCAGTGCCGCTGCTTCACAAGCAGCGGTGGATCACCTCTGTCTTCAAATCATATAGTGCTTTTTTTATCCCATCTCCGCCTTCAAAACGTGGTGTTTTTAAATGGTGCCGCAAGTGCAATCTCTGGAAAGCACAGTTTTCGGGTGAGATTGCGCAGAAACGCTGAAGAAAGTAGTTTCAGCCAAAGTTCCTGATGAATGCAGAATATTGCTTTGGCGCAGCGCTGTTGTTTTTTTGTTAGCTTTGCGTTGATTCCAGACATATGCAAATGACTTTCTGTCAGGGCATTTGCATCGAAGATAGGCGACCCGATAACTCGTGACACTCCAAAGTGAGCACAAAAGCGAGTGCAAAAGCGAGTATACAGTAATGAAACTACACCTGAAAGTTCAGCATTGATCACATCGAACTTAGCTGTTTCTAGGCACTTTCATTAGGTTGGCATGACAGAGGATTTGACAATGCACACCACTCTTCAAGTTGTTTACATGAGCTCCGGCGATTTTTCGTCTGCTTAGAAATTGTTAATAAATATAATTGATCGTCAAAAAACGTAAAATAACTGATCCTGGAAACAATACTTTTGATTTGCAGGAGGCACCACTGCTAATCAGCAGGTGAAATTGCAACGAATGCTTGATTTAGATCAAGCTACACAACATCAAGCAACAAATCTGTGCAACAAATTTAATAAAACATGTTTGTGGATTAATGCCTTTAAAGCTTTGTTCTCCGTACTTGTCCAAGCTACAGTCTGACGAAGCAGCGCAATACCCATAATAAAGTGATTTCTACCTCAGAAGCGACTAAAGAAATGTTTTCAGAAAAAACAGATTGAGTCTGGAGGTGCAAAAAGTTGATAGATATCGGAGCAGTTCATGTCTTGTGTTATTATTTGAAGAAGGTACTTCCAAAATTCAGCTCGCATATATTTCTTCAAAAAAACCTTCCATTATAAAAACAGAAAAATTAGGATAAGATAGATCTCTTACGTTGTTGTTTCATGTTTTCGGTACAAGTGGTTTTTCTATGGGTGTGGGCAAAAGCCCAGCTTTCTTGAATGGGGTGCAGTACAATTGTTAAATGTTTTGTCATGACTTGGCCTGGAGTCAAACTTTTAACCTACCTATCCACACGATCATTGAAGCGCATTACTGGGGAAACGACCTCACAACTTCATAAACCAAAATACAAGAAAGGTAAAAAAACGCGTGAAACTAAGAAAATTACAAGCAAAAGAGACCTATTCCACAGCACTGGTTTGTCCAAAGGAAGGTCAGTAACAGTAAAAATCAAATAAACGAGGAAGTTTAACTCATATTCGTCCAAGGAAAGGTGTTATTCATGACTCGTGGAGCGATTTGTGCACAAAAATTACTGCAACGAGACGCTGCTGCCGACACCTTCGACATCTCCAAGAAAAATTCTCAAACGGTTCTGCAAAACAAATGGTTTTGAGCAGATTGAGTACTATACCATATTTCATTCTTTCAAAATTGAATATTTGGCGCACAGTTTGACAAAAAGTGACAACGATTGCGTTTCATGCATTTTTGCAGGACAAGTTACGGATTGTGCACAGTGTTGCAAACACCTTCGAGAACTGTGAGGAAAAGTGTTTGAAAGATCCCAGAAAATACATTAGTGTTGAAAAAGTTTTCAACTAGAATATGTTGTGTTTTGGAGTGCAATTAAAAGTATACAGATTTACACGAAGAAGCAAAATGACACTTTCAATTGTAATGTTTCACGTTTTTGCAGCTTACAGGTTGAGGACGCTCCTCGTATTTTTTCTTGAGCACTTGATATCCATTTTCGTCAACGCCACAGTACATGACAACAAGTTCATCACTTATCTTTTGAAGACTTTTGGATAAGAGCTCGATGTCTGTGCTGGAAACCAAAACGTGATCCAAAAATATGGATGTAATCTGAACAAAGTTTTTGTTTGCAGTTATATTTTGAAAGCAAAATAGTTATTAGCCCATAATACAAAGGCAAACGTGAAAAAAAAACAAGCATATAGTCATATTAGGTCTAGGATTTTCATGCCGCCTAGAAAATACCTAGAATAGACAAATAGTGAGAAAGCTGCATGCTTTTTATTGGGAACAACGCTGCAGCCACTGTTATCATGTGACAGAAATGCTACATAAGGAGTAAAAAAGTAAAATCCGTGAAGTGAACAGACACATAAAGTGAACAAAAAAAATTATAGAAACGAGGTGCACTTCTGAAGGACTGCATATAAACTGTGTCCAATCAAGGCATCTAATGCTTTCATGAAATGGGTAACCTGATCCTAGCAATTGTTATGAGATTTTGTTACCTGACCTTAAAATCTATCTACTCAATAGTACGACACAAAAGAATTGCAGTCATGCCGGTTTTAAAGTGGCTTCCGCTCACCTTTGAGCAACAAATATGACAACATTAAGTATTTGAAAAGAAATTGTTGTTCTGACAGACAACGAAGATTCCACTGGTATACTTATAAAATCACAACTACATCCACAAAAGCTTTCTGAAGAGGCATGAATTGTTCATCACCCACTGTGTTACCAAGACAATAACGGTGTCAACGTTACTGAGCGTTTCTGACTTTGCTGATGCAGTTGAATGCTTTTGTTTAAACTAAACACTTAAGTCTTTGTGCACATTTTCGATGGGCATCTGATAGTTTGGTAATGATATTAAGGAAGTTTAAGCAAAGTAGCATTCTACTTTATGTTTATCAGAAGGATCGATTATAGTATAACTCAGAGATTTTTTCTATAAGGACATGATATTCTTCAAACGATTAAGCTGATGCAAAACAAAAGCACCACTAATTTCGTTTTACATCAGCTTGATCGCTGAGAATTTGTACATATTACGTTTGTGAATCATCAAAAATATTTTTCTCATTTGACCGCACTGCAGAATATCATCTGTGGTAATAATCAGGGTTGCGGAGTCGGACGTAAAATGTCTTATTCCGACTCCAGGTCCGACCTTTACAAAATTTCCAACACCGACATCGACTCCCGCCTCCGACTCAATATAAAGTGAATGAAGTTCGGCTGTAATCAATTTTGTAACAACTAACAATCAATGGAAATCGTGGTACACAGCAAGAATTATCTGTTTCAACAAAGTTTCAAACGAAATTTTATCATTTCAACAGGAATTTCCAACATAGGAATGTGATGTGAAAATGATCTAATTGGACTTCCTGAGTCGGAGTCAGACAAAAAAATCCGACTCCGACATCGACTCCTAGTGTTGTTACGAATCCGACTCCACCCTAAAATCTCCGACTCTACCCTAAAACCTCCGACTCCTTGCGATTCCGACACCGACTCCGCAACCCTGGCAGTAATAATAATTACCAAAGGCTGCTGCGGATAGGTGGTAAGACTGCTTGGGCATGTGCCACCAAAGCTGGTTCGATTCCCTGCCAGGTCATACCGCAAACGTGAAAAACGATGCTTACGGCCGGTCAGCCTCATACTCCGCGTTGACGGGTGGGTGAAGGGAACAGTTCACGTAATGTTGCTACCATTGACTTGCCACCAGTGCAGTATCCACTCACGTGGACCACGGCGCAGACCACTCCTGACGCTCCGAAAGGAAAGGAGTGTGTAACAGAGATGACCTACTTGGTTTTCGCGTGCCGACAAGCCATTGAGCAGTTCACGAACAGCTTCTTCTTCTTGATGTTCAGGTAAACAACCTCGCAAATGAAAATGTTTGACTGTCAACAAGCACCTTCCAAGTTCGGTACCCGTGCGAGACGTCAGACGTGGAACTCCAATGTCTAAGCTTTCCACCTTCGTTCAAAACGCCAGTGCCATTCCAAAGAGGAAATTTTTGCCTTGATAACATTTCATGATTCACCGAAGTAAACCAAGTAACCGCAATGAACGTGTTCGTTTAACTAGGTTTTATGAACCTTATCACCAAATCAGGTTAAGCTTTCAACACATGCTCAATTTTTTAGATTTTCTTAGCCCTGTCGTCAGGGCCGGATTAAATGAAAGCGAGGCCCCGGGCAAAGTCCTGACCACGAGGCCCAATAAACACTTAGAGCAACTGCGCAGCGTTTCACATGCCCTCGTTTCAACTTTGCAGATGCAGCGGTCAAAAACGTCAAAACTGATACGATTTGGCAGCCTGCACTTCAGAGACAATTGGGGATGACCATGTACGGCTGTTTGTATGTGATTAATTTGTTCAAACAGAAAATTGTATCACAAAACAACGATCTTTTTGCTGCAGTGACACTACACAATCTTTTTTGTCATAGACTCTCTGACCATTTTTACTGCACAAATCGTCCATTCATACATGTATTGAGGAAAGATACGTCTACACTCTCTCGCAGATCAAAACGTACACCTTTTAGAAAATACCTTCTCAATGAAAATATCACGCAAAAGCAACTGGAGCCGTACTACATGACTAAGTTTTGCCATGGGAGCTTTACAGTAGTTACATGTATTAACTGTTCCGTGATCTAGTGGAAAACACCGCTTTGTTTGATCAAAGACTGATGCCCTCACCATCACGACAAGCACTTCGCAACTAATTGTTACATCAGCGCATTATACGGTAATTGCGAAGAATACTTAGTAACAAACTTATTGGAGTGACCCTTGTGTCTGTCATATCTTTACAGGTAATGCAGCGAGACAGTGACATTGCTGATAGCATTAAGCCATGTATAGTTTTATACTCTGTGAAAAGAAGCATTAGTAAGTCTGTAACAGTCCTTCCACAAGTTTGAAAAATTCGTTGTTAGTGTGAGACTGTGATCAACGTGCCCGAGTAGCTTAATCCAGACCCGCACAACATACGGCCCGCGAAAGCTTTTCTTGCGATCCGCGAGAGCTTTCTCAATTGTAGAAAATGTTGCAAAAGCTCGACCTCGAATAAGTAATTGTTCCAGAACTTCTTCCTTACTATAAGGAAATCTCCACATCGAAATGAAACAGACGTTTGCGGCCCGCGGTAAATTTATGTTGATAGTTTGACTTCGAGCTTTGTGAGTTGTGCAGGCCTGGAAGTCTTAATCAAACGACTCTTATGCAGGCTTCTTTTGACATAGTATAAAAATACGTGGCTTGTTAGAATACGTCTATGCAGACTTGTGGGAATACGTCTGTATCGTTGAGGTTTAATTCCGACTTCATAGTGAGCACTGAGTGCAAAGCTGTATTTGCTGTGGAGAGTTTTCATAATTCATCTACTCAGTTTTTTAAAGCCTGCGTGGTGCTCTCACTTTAGTAAGTTGTCCGATATTCTTGTCAACATATAGTTCTACTTCTCATTGCTTGAAACAGTTTTGCCAGAGTGACTAACTTTCTTGTATTTCCACCGATCATGTTGTTCTGGCCATTGATTTTATTCTTAAATTATGACTTATTTGTGGAAAGTGCTCGAAAAAGTGAATATTAGGCACTTTATGAAAAGAAAAAACATTTATGATAGCCGAAGAGTAGAAAACATTTCAGACAAAAGATTGAAAATTGAGGTTCAACCAACACAGACTAATGGGGTAGAAAGGGTAAAGCGTTTTGTGAACGTCCATTTGCATTGCATCGTCAGCAACCTGAAAAGCATAGGCAAACTTTCGACGTTGCCCTCCTGGAAAAATTTCTGCGGACGCCCATGGATGCACTGATTTCAATCTAATTCTTGGGTCTTAAAGCGTGGTGCTGTTTGGTTCAATTCTTTTTTAGTCACTCAAAATCGATAAATGCAGTAGTTGTCAGTTTCCTTAACCTACATATAACGCAATAATCAAAAAGCTCTACAATTTTGACGCGTGATGAACAGCATAAAAACATGAAAAACCAGTAAAGAAGTGTTTTGATATTCAAGCGCAAGGCCCCTTGCACAATGGTTAATCCGGCCCTGCTTGTCATGCTTTTTCAATTCGTAAACTATGCGATCCAATCCCGGTTTAAACAGATGTACGTTTACCTCAAATGAAATAAATTGCAACTGTGTACATATCACAAAGATGAAATTAAAGCAACATAAAAATGCTATAACAACATGTATGTTAGTATATTGTGATGCCACCGTACAAAGCCTATCTCATCAAGCTGAGAGCCATGCTCTGAAGTGGAGTCATTAGGCGATCATCTGATGCTGTGTAATGGGTCCTCGTTGCAAAAAGCTGAGATTGACAGCAAAGTGACGAAAATCCGGAACTCAAGGCTATTGTTTTCCTTCAAAGCGCAGAGGTAGCGCGCCTCATGCATGTGTGGATGTGAGTTCGATTCTCTCTGAAGCCGAACCACTTCGATTTAAGCGCTGTGGCTGGGATTTCACTGCAGCTCAGCAGCTGTTAATTGTTCAAAATATAAATTAGTGTCTTGCATATTTGGATCACTTGTTGATTTAGCAGTCGGTTGTCGCTGATCGTGACGTCTTAGCTTGATGGATTTCACGACCAGCGATTGTGAATTGTCTGCATCGCAGTCATTTTGTGAGATAAATAGAAACTTGCACTTTTAAGATTTAGCCTCGCGCGTAAACAGCTTAAGCCTATGCATAAGCTTTGCACACGTTCAAATGCTATGAAATGTTTTAATGCTTACTTATGATTTTATTACCAAGTTGTACTTACTGATGAATTGCTACTTCCCACAGCATCGACAATTTTCGTGATGTCTTCCTCGGCGATCTGGTTCATGGAAAAACAAACTTCCTTGATTTTCAAAACAGCTTCTATGAAAGTTAACAGGGTGGAATGACTCATTGTTTCATCTCTTGTTTTTATGTCACCAATGACAAACTTTTCCATCTGCAAAATTACGCTCCCATTATTGTTTGAAATCAAAGTTGTTGTCTTTTACAAAATCTTGCAAAATTTTGTAATTTTTAGTGCTTCAATTCTTGAAATTACTTATGCGTAAACTTTCTGGAATCGCGTGTCACCAAGGGCGTAAGCAAGGGGTGGGTTTTGGGGTTAACCCCCCCCCTTGAGCTTGATATTTTACAAAAATTTTATTACCTGCTCAAAGAATATTAATTGTTTTCGCATACTTTTCGCTTGTTAATTTGTCGACTTAATGCAAATACCACGGAATAAACTTGCATACAAATTTCAAGCAACGTTGTAAATGGGCCAAAAAGCAATAATTAGGTTTTGGTTGGAATCTGGGTCATCGTCTGCGTCCAAAAACCATCTCACCACTTTTTGCAAACCTTTCGTCCACTACGCATGTTTAAGATTGTGCTCGGCGATAGTTCACTTTATCCGAAACAATTGTCTTTATTTTGTCTGCTAAGGCTGATCAGCGCAAGCGCTGACCGCATTGGCGGCATTATCAATTTCTGTAGCATGATATAACTGTTGCACGAGCTCAAAGGCAGCAGTTTCTAACACAGAAATATTCAGGCATTTGATAATGTCTCAGCAGGAAAAAGGGAAAGCTAAGTTTGCTGGACTTCTGTACATAACAAAAAATTGAAATTTTTCTTCCGTACTTCATGCACATTCTCAATTCTTGTGTAGTTTAGCAAGCTTCAATCTTTCAAACCGGGGTGTGCGCCAGCCAGTCCAGCCGCACACTTTCCATGCTCGACTGCTCGTATTTGACAAGACATCAGCGCAGCATCATTTTGCAGTTGTAAATTGCTCTGACGCAGTGATGAGTGTGTTTACTCCTCTATTTTAGCGCGCAGCCCGATAGTTTTTGCAGTTATGAACTGCTGTATCGCAGCGTTCAGTTCATTTTCCTCCGATATCCTAACTTGGAGCGTTGATAGTTTATATTCAGTGCAATGACACATAAAATAGGGGAGTGCGTGTGGAAGTATATGCATATTATCTCAAAAAACTTCGCCAAAACGTTGGTTTAGAAACATGAATATGACGTCAAGTTGTGACGTCACAAACAGCGTACACTAAATACAAATGACCACTATATGCCACTGAATGAAACCACCCCATGAAAATTTTCTGCGTACGCCACTGCGTGTCACTGAAGAGACTCTCAACGTTTCTCTGCAGAGTTTTTAGATCTGAAACGAACGGAATGCACTTTATTTTGGAATAAGTGCTCAAGAAATCCAAGGCTTGTGCAACCTTATTGTGAAATAACTTAGTATAAAACGTATAGCAGAAAGCAGACTAGTTAAAATAGTGCTTATATCTCGGTTGAGCATTTGGTAATTTATTTTCCTTTTTTTAAACTTAATTTATTTTGGAAATATTCCTAAAGACGCAAGTTTGAAGACAAATCGCCCACAACTATCTTGGTCCTGGCCTTCAATGAGCGTGTTTTGAAACGACATGGTTTCAGACGAGGATGTAAAAGTATTAGGTCTTAATTTAAAGTGTCTCCAATAAAATTGGTTTCAAACGAGCAGGTCACGAACAAGCATCGTCTCAAGTGAATGAACCTCAAATGAACTATTCCTAGTCGATCTGTCTCAAATGAAAAGCCTCAATTGCAAAAATATCAGTTGTCTGCACATGAAACAAATGTCTACGTTGATTGGGTTAGAATTTTTTTGTCGTACGATTAAAGGCAAATGAAATTAAGAAAGGAAAAACAAGTCGGAGAAGCTCTTACCCAAATCACCATAGACCGAAACATTACACAGTAATTGCAATCTGGATCTGTCAGACCAGAGCCGTATGAAAGGCTGTTGGGGCCCCCAAAAAAAATCCAGATGGGGCCCTTTAGTATCATTTTTAATATCACGTAACCATAACTTTACAAAATACTGCTATATTGTCCGAACGTCCGCAATTATTTTTCGAAATTAACGAATCATGATATTACATGCTTAATCTACCGGCTCTGCATTGAGGGCAAAAAGCAGAACAGTAAAAGTCAAGTGTAGTGAGACGGGTCTAACTTACTAATACAATATACATTGTGGGGCCCCTACGAATGGTCGGGGACCCCCCGACCGAGGGGTACGGGGCTGCCTTGCCACGGCACTGTGTCAGACGGCAAGTTACTACAGGTAGCTTCATACAAATGTATGGCTTCTTGAGCAGGTTAAGGCAGATTTTGACCCCTGATCTACTTTTCTCTGCCGATTTTATTCCCTGATCTTTCTCCGTTTTTCAAGTATAGCTCTTCTACAAATTGTAAATGTGATATTTTGCTTCTTTTTCCAGATTATATGGCCGTCGCAAAAGTCTGGTTGTATGCGGAAGTAATATGTAATGTATTGATGCAAAGCAGAAGATCCCCATACAAAAAAAGAAATGTATGTCACCCTCTGAGCTTAATTAAAATAGATTAAATATATCATCCCGCATGAAGTACCATTAGTTAATTGCAATTTTGAGCAAGTTTGTCGTTTCACTTATACAAATACTGCTTCAACAGAGATGGAATCAAAACTCAGTCGAAAATATTTGCAAAATTTCAATGACGGTTAAAATTACGTGGGAGCCTTTCTGAGTCTCCAGTGGTTCATACAAAACTCAGTTCAAACAGTCCTTTTTATGCACCATTTAGCTGCGGACGTGATGGCTATTGCGTCAAACCGCCACAGGTGTTACGACAGTGTATATTATAACTAAAATCTTACGGGATTCTTTCGAAGTGCAACGTTTTTCCAAATTAGCTGGGTTCCTTTTTCTGTAATTTCGGTGCCTGTCAAATTGATGTTGTCAATCTTACTGACGCATCTTGATATTTGCTCTGCCACGTCATCGTCAACTTTATTTCCTCTTAAATCCACAGAAGACATCTGGAAAGTGCAAGTAAACTTTATCAAATAAAAGTTACTTTGCATCTAGCTCACTCGAAAGTTACTGCAAGTCACCCCAACAACCCTCTACGCGACCGTTTAAGCAGACCAGTCTCATTGCTGAAGAAAACACTCAATGCGCTGAAAGATGCCCACCTTTCCATGCAGCATCTCTCTGCTAAAGCGATAGGAATTGTCGACACAGACGAAAGGGCTATCCTTCTGACTTCTATCGGAAACCACATATCCCGCAAAGTGGTATTCGATGAAAACGTGAAGAAATGGTTGGGGGAAAGAGATGTTAGCCAGGAAGTTATAGAAGGCTTGCTTCGTATACCAAAGTCTTTACGCTCTCATACTGCACGTTCACGAAGCTATCGATCAGGACGAAGCTCTACATCCAGTGCACGAAGAGCTCAAGCCATCGCGAAACAAGAGGTGGCGCGGTTAAAACTTGCCTACCTACAACAAAGGCAGGATTTGGAACAACAAGAAATTGAGTCAAAACTGCGACGCGAGCAAGAAGAGGCCGAGTTGAAGCAACGACGCGAGCAAGAGGAGGCCGAGTTGAAGCAACGACGCGAGCAAGAGGAGGCCGAGCTGAAACGCCGGTACGAGATGGAGGCGTTGAAAGAAAAACAGCACCGTGATAGGCTTGAAGCGAAGCAGGAACTGCAAGAAGCATCAATCGCACGCGAGGTGTTGGAGGAAGAATCGGAAAGAGGTGGTTACATCCCATTAGGTGACCACGACTTACGCGAACTCGCGAAAGCAGCAAGTTCATCCAAGTCGATTGTTGCACGCGAGCCAACGGCAGTCAAACTCACTCAGCATGCTTCAAGTTCCACACCGTTAGAAACGCGTCATGTTTCAAAGAAAACTTTCGTGAACGATGGCAGCGATGATACAGTTCAAGGTATCGCGTCTGTTCTACGAGAAGGTCTAGATACCCCCAAACCTGAACTCTTCAAGTTTGACGGTAACCCGATGTATTATACACGATTTGTGATGAATTTTGAAGCCAGCATTGAAAGTAAAAGGCTCTTGAGTACAGCTTCGAAGCTGTTGTTGTTAATACAGTATTGTGACGGGGAAGCACGAAAGCTAATTGAATACTGCACAATGCTGGAGCCAGATCTGGGTTACAAAAGAGCCAAGGAAGTGCTGCGTGACAACTTCGGTCGACCGAACATAATCGCACGTGCTTACATCGACAAACTGTCTACAGGACCATTGATAAAAGCTGATGACGCGAACGGCCTAGTGACATTTGCTCGCGATGTCGAAGAGTGCAACGTAACCTTGACTCATTTGAAATATTTTTCCGACTTGAACAACTTTGAAAACATTTTCAAAATCGTTCAGAGACTCCCGTTCGAGCTCAAGCGTCGGTGGTTACGGTTGGCTGCAAAGGTTGAGCAAGCAGGACAAGAAGCCAG
>Ga0210059_1009177_pt1 | contig 15485 bp, 8 predicted proteins | sample Ectturendosymbi2_FD_188042 | JGI IMG/M metagenome (GOLD analysis project Ga0210059, IMG submission 188042) | Ecteinascidia turbinata endosymbiont from Florida, USA - Sample 2 (SPAdes) (version 2) | ecosystem: Host-associated > Tunicates > Ascidians > Unclassified | place: Key West, Florida... | reverse complement strand
CAAGACTTCTTCCAAATTGGTGTGCAAAGTATTCAGATCGGTTCGCGTACAAAATCCATATCTCACTCATGCATGCAAAATGCTCCACGCTTTGCAGAACTGCAATTCCAAACTCATTTTTCACTCATGTGTGCACGACTTTACGCTCAGTTTAACATCAAACGAATTTGTATTCACATGGTTTTATTGATATAACTTTAGGCACTGCGCTATTAATCTCAATTACATCAGAATGATAATCGCAAAGAACAGAGGTTTACCCCAATAATATAAGTTAAAGCAAGTAACAGAAGTTACCACAGACAACAAGGGTTACTACGAGTTCAGTTTCGTTCATGGAGGAAGAGAGTAAACCATACTGCTATAAATTCAATAGGTCTCAGTCTAGCAGAGTGCCGGTAGACTGTTGAATAAGTTTCCAGTGGGAAACTTCTTCTTAACCAGTGGGTTAAGGTTTCGAGTAGGCAGTGGCCTCATGTCCTGCAGTGGCTGGACTTGTTGTGAGCTCGAGCAGTGGCCCAAGACTGATTGAACGTGGCGCACGCACGGGTATTTATACCCAGAGCCGCACCTCGTTTCTCGTCTCTCATTGGCTACTATGATGACGTCGTGAAACGTCATCACATCAAGTCCGGATTTTTCGGAGTCGCCAGTGATTCCGGTTACGTTTTTTATCGTAATTCGGACGGTGCTTTGTTATTATTTGTTTTTATCCGTTTGGATCAAAAATATTATTTATATTTTTATCTGAATTATTAACATAATGGTTTTTATAAGGTTTTGGTTCGCTCTCTTCCTGGTGGTGACTTGCTATTACAAACGGAGTATAAATGTACAATAATTCAAATAGTTACACATTACAATGTCTTTTTCAAAGAAGAGTTTCTAGTCGTCGTTTTGTTCGAGCTTCATTCTTTTGGACTTCAAGTCGTTTTGTGGAATGACTCTAGTATTCTTCCCAATCATTGCTGTTTAGTGAAACCATGGATAGACTTCTGGGTCGCTTTCTTGACTTGCTTTTAAAGTAGTTGAAATCTTTTATTATTTGTATTCCAGAGTCAAGAGATGTTTCATGTTGAGAGTGCAAAGCGAACTCAACACACCTTAGTGCTGAATGTTTTTTTCTGTTCGCATTTCTGTGCGTGTATTTACGACCTCGTGGAGTCTTGCATGGGCTCCTTTTTCCAATAGTGCAGTGAGCGAGTTCGTTGTCTGACTGACAAATCGACCGTTATGTGCGACATGTTTGTCTCTTTATCGTGGTAAAGATAAGTCGCCGTTTGTGTTAATGGTCGGTAAAGGTTGCCGTTGTGCGTTATGAATTGTGACGCAAACGTCGAGGGTAATGAATTGTACAGTGTCACCTCTCAAATCCTCTGCTTGCTTCTTGTCTCAAGCAGCCGCGAGCCTGAGTAACGCCTTCGCCCTCTCATAGGACAGATTGAATCAGATTCATTGCTTGAGCTTATGTGTTTGCAGAGCGAGACACGTCAACAATAGCAATTTAACTTACAGCAGTGTATAATAACACTTAGCACTATGCAGCACTGTGTAGCAGTGCATAGCAAGGCTGCGGAGCGTCATAAAAATAGAACTGTTCTAGCTCCAGAGATTTTCCTTTTCATGAACATGGCTTCGGCTCCAGCTACGGAACGCTTTGTTTTAATGCGCCCAGCTTCAATTCCGGAGCTTACTTGTTTCATAATACGGCTCCTGCTTCGGCCTCTGTTCGTTTTCACACATTAATCTGTTCATTGTTTGGGAAAACTATCTAGTATCCAAAATTAAATGAATACAGCACTTGTCAGGTCCACAACCAAAGGTACAACCGGGCAATTGCCCACCCCATAATTTTCAAAATCATGTGTAGTTGTTAGGTACATCAAGATGTTATAGTCATTTCGCTCCCCAATATCAGCTGGTTGCGGTCCTACCACTTGTTTGGTATACCTCAAATTTCCTGGAAAATGAAAAATATCTAACGGACAAAATTGAACGAATATACCACACTTATTTGAATAGGTTAATTTGGTAGTTTTTTACAATCAGCGCTTTTGCCATGAGAAAATCAGCGAATAAACAACAATCACAAGCTCAGAAGATTCAGAAAACAGTTGCGAGTAGAAACGTTACTCAAGTCAATAGTAACATAAACTCTGGGGAGGCAGTCACTGGTTTTGTTATTATTGAATGGAAACCTTTTTTATGGGCACCTCTCCGTATGAAAGGAAACCTCTCCGTATCAAGCTGTATATCGCACAATACGTCGGCATGTAGCAGTACAAAGCACTATGCAGCATTATATACAGTAGAACACTGTGCAGCAGTGTGTGGGAGTATATAGCAAAATACTCTATATAGCGCATGAAGCAGTATATAGCACGTTGCAGCAGTATAAATCATTATGCAGCAGCATATAGCAAGAAGTGTCTACACATGTTTTGTCGACCTCGAGAAAGCATATGACTGGGTTCCTCATGAAAAGCTTTGGAGAAGGTTGCGGGAGTGCGATGTTGACGACCGCCTGGTACTAGCCGTCAAGTCACTCTATCCTGCTGAGAAGTTTGTGTTCGTGTCGGAAGAGTTAAGTCACAACTGGTCACCGTTGGTGTTGGACTCAGACAACGGTGTTTGCTGTCACCGCTCCTCTCTTCTTTGGTACTGCTTGCCTCCTCTGAACAAATTCAGATGGGAGATCACCAACAGCCGGTATGGGTTTTTCCCTTATCTGCTCTCCTGTGTCATCGACCTTTGTGGCGTCATCAACATGACGTGGAAAAATAACAAGCAGGTTGTCTGTGATGCGTTTTCGTGCACGTGACATGCACTGACCAATCAGCGGAGAGTAAAGCAATGGATTCATTGCGCTGTTTATTGGAAGAAGAAATCCAGCGCTTGCAATGTAAGCATCCGGGGATAAATACACCCCAGCAATCCTCAAGTAGGCCATAATGCAAACTGGAATCCAACAGAAAAAGTCAGTCAGCAAAAGCCTAGAAATTCTTTTTTGCATATCTTCATTTTGATCTTTACTCTTTGCTGTTGAAAATTCCATACCAGTGGCTTTCTTGTAAACAACCACATAGACGACCACCATGTAGATGAAGAGCATGAAGTTGAGTGTGATGAGAAAGGTTGAATATTCCCAGGCACTTTTACTGGTTGAAGTATAGAAACGTGGCATGCACACACTTGTTTGAGAATAAAACCCAAACTCTGCTTTTATTTCATTGTATTTGAACTCATTTAAAATTTTGCCCTTCACTTCGAACCAGGATTGATGAGTGGAATTAGAGAAAGAAACTTGATTTGCTATGGTGACGAGGTCATCTTTGGAAATTGTGTCAGTTTTGAAGAAATGGTTGGGAAACCAAACTTCAGACACAAAATAACCAGATTTCAATGGAAGCCATGGAAGAAAAGCAAAAAGTAAAGAAAACAACCAACATAAAACACCAACGAGAACGATCCATTTCAATTTCATGGTGCGGGTCAGGAATGGTTTGTAGATTGAGACCAGTCGGAAGGTGGACATGGATGCCATGATGAAAGCAGATGCTTCTGATGATAAAACTGCAACTGTGCCGAGTATCCAACAGCGATTGCTTGATCTCCATTCTTTATCAACAAAACAATAACGTCCTGAATAATTCACACCTTGGCTAACAACTCCTAACAAATATACACCCATTAAAAAGTCGGAAATGGTAAGGTTGAAAATAAAGCAACTATTTGCTACTTTAACAAAACTGTTGCCTTTGGGTAAGGAGTTATTTCTTTTACCATGAAAAACCACATCTGTCAATGTTAGAATATTTGTGGCTATATTTCCAATCAAAGCCACAAAACCCATGATCCAAAACAATGAGCGAAGAACAAGTTTGACGATCATTTCATATCTATCTGAAAACAGAGTTTTGCATTCGTCTAAACCTGTATCGCAGTCTTTTATGCCATTTTGTACAAACTTTTTATCGATTGATATTGGTTTTCCACTTTCGCAGTAAAATCTTTTCTCTTCACACATTTTACGACTTTCGTCTCCTGCTTGGAGGCATTCTTCTATTCCATCACAAACAAACTCTTTGCTGATGGAAATGGCACCTCCAGGTGCTGTACAGTTGAATCGTTTGTTCAGACAATCGGTGTTTGTTTCGTCAGAATGATCGTCACAATGGAATATGCCGTCACAATAGTAACGTTTGTCAATGCTGACCATACCTTTACTTTTGCATGGAAACCTCATCGAACAGTTTTCTTCCACTGCTCGACTGCAGTTCTTTGAGGCAAGGGTGACCCTGTTAATGTATCCATCACATACACGGTTTCCATACAACCAACTGCGAGATCTCTTCCCACATTTATCATCACAAAACGATGGTCGAGGATAACATTGTGACTCGCATTCATCTTCCATTCTCCAGCACTCTGGTCTGTTGTCGCATCGTGTGGCGCGTACAGTGATGTAGTAATCTTTTGTCGCATGTCTGGCCAAACACTGCATGGAACCACTGGATCGCTGCTCGTGATGACAAAACCTTTGGTTGATTTGATCTTTGCATTCAACTGAAAAATTACACAGAACGTTGTCCATGGCCACACATTCAGTGGAACTATTGCAATGCATCTGGCCTGGGGGACATCTTGACCCCTCATCACCAACAAGTGCTTGTGCAACTGATTGATTGGAACACAAAAGTTCATCAGAAGCATCAAAACAGTCGATTATTCGGTCACAAACCTGTTTTGCTGAAATAATTAGTTTTTCGTCCAAGCATAAAAAACATCGGAACTCGCCATCTATGAAGCATATATCTGAACCATCTGCGCACTGCGACGTCGAATCGTAAAGATTTTTCTGCGGCAAAACACAGATGCTTCTTCTAGACTTTCCTAGACATCGGAAACCAAAGCTTTGCTGTTGTTCGTCACACCCATCTTCACATTGCACTTTTGTGTCGCAGTAATGAGCATTGTCGATGACGTGTCCATTCTCACATTGAAAGATCTCTCCCAGACATTTTCCACACAGAGATGAAATGCAGATCCATTTGGTTGATAAGTTCAGATTATGGAAGGATGGGTTGTTCATGTGGCAGGTGGTGATGTTTTTATTTGAATTTTGCAGCAAAAACATTTTACTTTCATTTGTTGAACATCGATTAATTATAACCTCGCACTTTTCGCACTCAACTTTAATTGCTTTGCATGGCTCGTCACTGTGGCTTGTGACGCAATCATCTCTTGCGTCACCGATCCAAATGTTGGGAATGCACTTCCCAGATGAGGCACAATTGTCATTACCTGGAATGCATCCACACTTATGACCCTGGGTCGCATTACATGTAAACTCGTCATATCCACTTGTCATGTCTACTTTTCCATCATTTACTTTCGACCTTTCAACGCACTCATCATTTCTGCAATAAAGTTTTGTGTTTAAGCATTGCTTTTCATCCGACCAATCACCACAGTCATTCCTCCCATTGCATACAAACGATTCATATATGCATCCACCCCAGCTCCCTGCACACCCATCATCAGATTGGTAACAACGACATTCGAACTTATCACCTGGACACTGACATCCGATCTCATCCGAATTATCATCACATTGCTTCCAACCATCACATACCATCGATTGAGGTATGCATCCACCCCACCTCCCTGCACACCCATCATCAGACTGGTAACAAGGACATTCGAATTTATTACCTGGGCACTGACATCCGATCTGATCCGAATTATCATCACAGTCCTTGTATCCATCGCATATATATGATGTTGACCCATTGCACGTTGGTGAAGGTTTGAAATCTGAGAAATTAACTTTTTTCAAACTTTTATTTTACTTCGCCTTAACCCATTAAGCCAAAGGAAGCTTCCGATAGTGATTTCACTATCGAGGATGTTATGCTTTGGCCTGGTATGCACTTCTCCTTGCGCTCTCAATGTAAGCGCTGCTCTGCAGGGCGCTTACAAAACTATTGACAAAAGACACATAAAACTAAGTCGATTAAAAAATGTTAGTTAAAATAAATGGCGAAAAAGCAAAAAATTGTAAGAATGCATTGATTTCGACCAAACTGATGACTCATCGCATGTTGGTAAAGGTTTGAAATTTGCCAATTTAACTTTATGCAAAATATTGGCAAAAAAACACCTACAAATGAGTCAAGTACAAATTTTGGTTAAAAGGAAATGCGAAAGAGCAAAAATACAAAGGAAACAAAAAATCAGAGATATTTTTATTCTTCATGCCCAACCATGACATTTTGATACAAAGTTGAGGCAACAACTGCATTACTGGGATAATTCAAGAAGCGACACAAACTCAACGTTCAATATGGAAAGTAAAACTCACCAACTGCCTCAGCTCTTCCTTTTTTAAAGGACAAAAATGACAGAAGTAGCCCGAGAATCAATGACGTCTTACGCTTCTCAAACATCTTCGTTGGCATGGCAACAGGAAGACGCGCGTTTCATTCATTGCAATGTCATTTTTATCCTGTAAATCTTGTTTTTCAGTTATTTTTTAAACATTGTCGGCAAATCCCACGCTTGTCATTTAAAACCTAACGTTTAAACTGAAACTACTTCACCTTCCACCCCAACAATTTCTCCTGCGAGGGTCTCTGGAACAGCAGCCCTCAGAAATCTCGAAACACTTCACTGTTCCCAGCAACCTTTGATATTTCTGCTGGTTCCACACCAAGACCAGAACATGCCAGGTCGTGTGTTTAATGACGCCACCTGGCCCTTGGTCGGCGACTGGACAGCTTTTTGTGAGTGCAGCCAGCAGTATTTGCCTCGCACCGGGGACTCCTCTAACCCAGGGGTGCCAAACACGGTCTGCGGGCCAGATCGTGCCCACTTACAAGAATAATGTGGCCCCGAGATGATTTTGAGAGGAACATGAAAACTTGAGTAGTAACAAAAGCTTGTAAATCTGTTGCCAAAAACAACTGAAGAATAAAGATTTTTCTACAGAAGAAGCTTTTGCTGCGTAAAAATCCAAACGACCAAATGATTATTCAAGGCCAACAAACTTGAGACAAGACCAGAAATCTGGCCCCTGAGCAGAAATTAGTTTGATACCCCTGCTCGAATCGGAGGAGAAGTGGCTCGACAAACAGGGTATCGGAATTTCACAATTGCGCACTTGTCGCAAAGAGTAACGTCGTGAACTTTTCGCAATCATCCCATCTCTGCCGTTTGCACTTGGGATAGTGTTCTTTAAGTCATTACCCAAGATTCATAACAACAGCTGAGAATCGGAACAAAGACGGATTTCAAAACTGACAGCTTTGCGGTGTTTGAAACCTCCCGTTTTGTGAACACAGAGCGAAAAAGCTCACGCAGAACTATATTTGCTTCACCAATCCGTGTATCAAATTCCACGTTCAGTCACTCGTGAATACCACTCCAAGGTACTTGAAATTTTTATCAATGGAATCGATTCATGAACGCAACCTTCTGCTGGAGGCTTATGAGCATCCCAGTCCCACTCTGCGTAGACACGATGGGCTCAACTCTGGAGTAGAAGAGTTTCCACCCATCTCACACCTCCACAGTGATAGAGCCACGACACTTTGTCGAAGAGATGCCAACAGCATCGAAGAAAATATTGTTTCGCTTCCTCGACCAGTTCGTGTTCTTTCCCTGTGGGTGAAGTGATGTTCCAGTTTCCAATCACCAGCTTATGTCAAGATTGCCGTTCACACGTGGTTTTCAAGCAGAACCGTCGCCAGAAGGTCGTCAATAAAAAAGCTCTACCTTTGTGCGGGGGGTGGGGCTTTACGTTCGTGAATGGGGGGCTTGACATTCAAATTTGACCAAAATTCCACTAATTTATACTGTTTCATATTTCAATTTCGGGGGGGTTGGAGCTTTGTTTGGGAGGCTAAGCCCACCAAAACCCCCCGTGGCGACGGGATTGCTTTCAAGTCACCCAGAGTAAAAGAACTAGGGTCTGGCCCCATTCGCCTCCCCAGATGCGTAGCAAGCGCAAAGTGGGGCATCCAATTAGTGGCGCAACTAAAGGGGGAACAAGGGCGAATCCACCCTGGCAAACGAGATGTTGAAACGGGTTCCAAACTTAGATGATATTTCGGTTTTTGTATTCTTTTATTTTTCTGCATGTTGTCATTTTTGTTTAGTTCTTCGGAGTGTTTTCCCGTTTTAGGGTTTTAGTATAGCCATCCACACCAGGATTCAAGTGAGCCCCCAACAGTTGCCAGTGACCCCTTTTAACTAAGTTTTCCCCCTGGCTCAAACCTCTACTTACGTCACTGCCTCCGATTGTGGGTGACTGGTGGGGGAAACTGTCACAAATTTTTCAAACGAGACGTTCTGCGTAAAACCCGAACACGGCGTTTGTGACGAACGCGACACTTTTTGTGATGTGTGCGAAATCCGATTGTTATGATCGATATTGCGCATTTCATTTTTGTAACTGACCAGTTAGATCGTTATTGGACAAACCGGTCGCGCCATTTACACAACAACTTTTGCGATATCAGGGGATACCACGGGAAAGAGTTGCTGTGGACACATTTGGAGAGACCTTGCATTTTATCTACTGCAAGTGCAGTCATAGAGAAATCACTACACATGAAAAGGAGAGGCCATGTTTTTCGCTATCACTTTTCTTCTTATTGATGTTCGTTGGAGATAAGCCAGTAATCACAAATGCACCATCTAAACCTCCAGTAGTCAGGATGAAACAACAGAAGGAACCTTGAGTTAGGGAGAAGAGGTGAACATCTTATTTCACAAGCAATAATTTTCTTCTGATGAACCTCATAGCGTAATTTTTCTCCTTTTTGAGCTAAAAAAATGTTGCCACGCCAGTAATCCCCCAAAGCTTTCAGCAAAGTTCCCCCAAATTTTTTAGCAAAGTAATCTTGCGTCAGAAAAGATTTTCTAATCTTTTTTATGGGGCACAGTTTCAAATTAACCTGAAAATGCCTCGAATAAATTCGTTTATGGGTTTATGCCCCAACATGTTCAAGCTCGTTCATAGTTTTTTTGAGAAATATGAAAAACATCCTCTTACCTGGAATTTTCTTGTTCTGCACCAAATCTTGCTTCAGCCAAAGTTCTAAACGTAGCAGGTTTGAAAATAATCAAACTTCAAAACCAATAAACCAATACCTAAATAAAAAATGTTTTCCTCAAGTTAAACAGTTTTATGTTGATCTCAGAGCCAATGTCCATATCACAGATGTCAGTAAAGATGCCAAAGAACATATAGCGCTTGTTTTCTGCATAATATCACTCCATTATTGCTACTTTCTTCCACACTTCGTTTTGCTATTTGACCATCGAATGCAACTGACATTGACACCTAGGTACACTACGTTTTTACTACTTGCCTGGCTTTCTAGAGACTTTCTATGACAACACAATTTAAAAATCCTCAAACTCTACTTTCTACCGGTGCATGGTTTTGTGTTCAAACCAGTGGAGCAAAATTTCCTGCGAATTTTAGCAGCGCGCAGAAATTTATATCAGCGTATACATACAGGCTTTGCCGTAATAATGCACTGAAAATTGTAAACTAGGCCCTTCTGCGCAGCTGCAAATCTCATTCGCGCACTCCACGTTTTTGGTCGAGCGACGCCGCGACCGCATTTTTGCGCCCCCTGGTCTCAACCTAAATACAAAAATCTTGTCTCAACGTTAGGGATGGAAACGGGGATTGTTACATCACGGAAGTTCTTCCATTAGTAAGTGCATCTGCAAAAAAACGTGCCTTGAAACACAACCAAGAGTATATAAAACGCACGCCACTTCCTCTCACTATGTTTACGCACGTCAATTCCTCTCACTATGTTTGAACGTTACTTCCTATCTATGTCCAGGGTCGGATTAACCATTGGGCAAACTGGGCAAATTCCCTAAGCCTCGCGCTTTTGGGGGCCTCGTGTTTGAAACAACCCTTTACTGGTTTTTCTGTCTTTAGGCTGTTCATCACGCGTCAAAATTGTAGAGCTTTTTGATTACTGCGTTTAAAGTATATAGGTTAAGGAAACTGACAACTTTGAGATTTATCGTTTTTGCGTGACTTAAAAAAATTTAACCAAACTGCACCACGCTTAATGACCCACGAATTAGATCGCAATCAGTTCATCCATGGGCGTCCGCAGAAATTTTTTCAGCAGGGGGCAACGTCGAAATTTCGCCTATTTTTTCAGATTGCTGACGATGCAATGCAAACGGACGTTCACAAAAAACTTTACCCCTTCTACCACATTAGTCTGTGCTGGTTGAACCTCAGTTCTCAATCTTTTGTCTGAAAAGTTTTCTACACTGCGGCCACCGGAAATGCTTTTTCTTTTCATAAACTGCTCAATATCCATTTTTGAGCACTTTCTACTAATAAGTCATAGTTTATATAAATCAACGGTCAGAAGAACATGAGAGTAGGGGCGTAAGGAGGGCAAGCAAGGGGGGCACAATTCCTCGGGCTTCGAATCACTATGGGGGCACCGATTCACTGCGGGCGACGCCGAATCAATGCAAGACCCAGGCGCGGGGCCACTCTGAGCAGTAGTTTTGTGACGTCATCGTGTTCAGTCAACCGTGCTATACGACCGTGGCAGAGCGCACAGATATCGTCTTAGCATTAGAATTGAGAACGTTTGCTAACATTCGATAATAGAGGAAATTCATCGCTAATTCTAACGAGAGCGTTGTTTGTTAACAATGAGATTTATAGGCCGTTTCTACTGAATTTTCGAGCGCAATGAGCATCTGGAAAAAATGAACAATCCACCTAAACACCATGGCGCAGAGTCCCCAGAGGAGCGGGGCCCAATGCAGCTGCATCGGCTTGAGGCCGGCGCTGCCTGGTAGTCAGGGCCGACCTTAAGCCAATGCAGCTGCATCGGTTGCATCGGCTGAAGCCGGCCCTGACTGCGGAGGACGCCAAAAAGTCCCAATAATGTCACAAGTACTTTCTTCAATACAGTACACTTGCTTCCGAAAAACCTCAGTTTCGAACATGGGGGCGCCAAACTTGCTTCTTGCCCCGGGCGCTATCTAACCTCGTTACACACCCTGCATGAGAGGTGATAAAGCAAGAAAGTTAGACACTCTCGCAAAACTGTTTCAAGCAATGAGAAGAAGAACTATATGCTGACAAGACTATCGCACAACTTACTAAGTTAGAACACATCACGCAGAACCTTAGCAGATACGAAAACTCGCCACAGCAAATATAGCTTTGCACTTAGTGCTCACTAAGAAATCATAACTAAGCCTTAACGATAAAGATGCATTCAACAAGTCTGCATCAGCTGCACGGACGTATTCTAACAAGCCACGTATTTTTATACAGTGTGAAAATTAAGCCTACATAAGCTTTACATTCGGGCACGTTGATCATAGTCTCACACTAACAATGGATTTTTCAAACTGGTGGAAGCACTACTACAGATTTACTCATGCTTCTTTTCACACAGTATAAAGATATACGCGGCTTACCGCTATCACCAGTGTCACTGTCTCGCTGTATTACCTGCCAAGATGTCTGTGTTCAACAATCACAGGCTGGGAACCAATTCAGTGATTTCACATAAACCCAGATTGTACACCAAAAAACCGTAGACACTGAGATTGACTAAAAACGCATGTCTGGCTGGAAAAACCCGGCAGTGGAACCCCTGGTCACAAGCGGAAAACGCCTACTACCGTAACGTTTGAAGATTTACTGCCGTGTCACTGTTACGCAATAAAGACCAACAGTAGAACAATACCCTAACAAGTTTCGCAACCTGCCTCTGCAGGCACATGGGCGTCGGAAGGATTTTTTCCAGGGGGGGGCCTAAAGTGGTGAAATATGGAAATTTGAAAAACCCTCGAAATTGAAAAACCAACCTTCTTTTGCTAATAATTTCAAAATCCAGGGGGACCTTGACCCCCCTGCCCCTCCCCTTCCGACGCCCATGTGCAGGCAAAGGATCGGACATGAGCAAATTGCAATCTCATCACTGCAAGACACCAGAACAGCGAACTTAGCTCAAGTGCAGTGTCATTGTCATATCGGCAAGCATACTGTCACTACAACATGAATTAATCAGAATTTAGCTGGCTACTTCAGGTTTTCTAGAAATGTTTGGTTCTTAGTCCCAATTTTCAGGGGGCAAATGTCCGTTTTGCCGCCATTCGGACGCCCATTAGTGCATCCCGTTAGCAAAGCCCAAGGTCAAACAGTTCAGTAAGTTTCTTATTTATTAATGTATTTATTTAACGACAATCTTGCTACAGGCTTGACTGGTGCAATCTTGTCGTGTCACGTCGAGCTTTCAAAATACAGCACGAGTAAACTCCAAAAAACATAAATAATACGCAAAACGAATACGCTGCTTTACTAGAATCTATTACAACATTTGAGAAATTCGTCAACAGCGTTAAAAATAGCTACTGAAACGGCAGTCGGCGCATCAGGCACACCATCTAGATATAAGCGCAACAAATCGGTATGACCCAAGCGCTCAAATCGTTCAGCAAAGACGGTTTCGTTCAGAATATCATGAACTTTGTTATGATGTGCTGTTCGTGCTGCGCAGTGAACGTTACAGTGGAAGAATAGGTGTAAGTCGGTCTCCATTTCACCACATATAATGGAGTGGCTGGATGAGATGGAATGGCTGGATGAAGATTTGATTCCAGTGGTAGAGAGTTCCACGAGCTGGAAGCCTTCCGGAGGAAGAAGCAAAAGGACAAGGATTTTTTTAAAAGTGGTATTTGACAATTTTGATTGTGACGTAAAGCATACGGAACAAAATCTTTGAACGATCGGAAAGAACTGGCAGGAAAGGGGCAGGGTACCATATCAAAAATTAATTTGGATACATAACAAAGCAGAGATATTTCTCTACGTAAATGTAGGCTTGTGAGGTTTAGATCGGCTAGTACATCGTTGGAGGATGTAGTTTTAAGACAACCTAGTATTATTTTAGCAGCGGAGAGTTGTGCTTTGTCCAACATTCAATTGTCGTAATCAGAACAGTTGTCGTAGATGATCCTACCATCAGGACTGGCGTTAGCAAGTGTGGGGCCCTATTTCAAACACTTTTGCAGAGCCCCACTCAGTGTGGTGCAGAAATGTTTGAGGGGGAGCATTGCGTAATAATAGAAATCGGTGATGTTACAAAGCGAGGCCCGAAAGGTTGACGCCAAGACCTCTCCAGTACAGACTTCAATGGACAGCGCCGTTAAACCTAGTAAGTCAAATAAATATAACCCTCATCAATTCCTCCTCTCTGGTCAGGCACCTCCCTGATCAGAAGGGAGTTACGAATGTAGTACCTCCAGAGAGGAGAGGTAGTGAGTGCTGTGCTAGTTGATATCCAGAGTTGAAAAGTTTGCAGTAGTAAGAAAAGATTCTATTTTTCCAGACCAGGAGTAATAGCCATGGATGACCTTTGATGGTGTTCTTTGTAATTTTTTGCAGTGAAACTTAGAAAACCGTATCCCATCACTCCCGTTTTAGGGAAAGTCTCCAACATTCCGACGTCTGAGTAGGAGGATCATTTGTTCATCCATTTTGTGAATTTTTTGCTCGCCTGCCTCATCAGATGAACATCTGGCGAGGTCCCTTGTTTGTCAGAATCAACACGTTCGAAACGACTTGTATCATTTCAGGTACATAAACATCCACTTTGACTGTCTGGCGTAACATGACCATGCTAGTTGCTACGCTGTCACCATCTTCGATGTGGTGCGTGGCATTGAAGGTATACCCCCAGTGGTTAAAAATACTTGTCAAACGCACCTTTTTTTATGCTTCGGTCTGTTTATGCCTTAGCTTTAGGCTTCTTTTAGGTGCCACGTAACATTTTCGGCCTAGGCCTCTTGGTCTTTGACTCGTAATGTTTAGCTTAGTTACAGACAAAACATATTCTTAATTGGGAGATCAACAGTCACTTCATATATTTCTTTAGTGTTAATGGAGAAAATAATTTTTAACCTTCTCCGGGATATTCAAAAGCTGCTCTAACAAGCGTTTAGTAGCCTACTACTTCAATCGGTGCTCTATTGTAAGTGTTTTTCACTGTAACCATTTTCCCCCTGTAAAGTATGCAGTGAGGGCCAGGTGTTTTGTACAGCTGAATTTGGGCTATTTATTTAAATCTACTTTTTAATTTTTCAAAACAGGCAAGTACTGTAACAGCCTCAAACTTCCAGGAAAGTTTTTCCAATTTCTATCTTTTCAGAAATTTTGCAACTTTAATTTGTTAGGCTATATCTATATCTCAGAAATTACAACGCCAGTCTGTGAGATTGATGCCACAATCCTTGTTTCAGCAGCGTTTCATGATGCAATTTTCACCATAAGAACATCATAGGCTTACTTCACTTGAACGAAATTGTCACTTCTGTTTGCAAATAGCTTAACCGTTAGTAATTTTCTGTTACTACTTATGGTACCGTTATTTTTTGCACACCTGAAATAGTCATTCATAATTAAAACTGAGTTTATTTCAAACGTTTTCGCCAATTTCAGGTTGCCTCATTAAATCTTTGCGAGAGGAAAATGAACAACGCTGGTAAAAGACTGACTAAGCGGCACATATTTGCAACTACGAATTTAACGTTACCTTCAGATAACAAGTAGTAGTAATATTGAAGTATCAAACAACAATCGAACCGTATTTTGCAGCAACTATTGAAACATGACCAGCCAAATAAGAAACGCTTTTATAAATGAAACAGAAAACAGCTTATAAACTTAAGCCTTCTCTGCCTTAGCGAGGTGCTAGTGAAGAAAACCTTGGCTACTCACAACTGAAAGCAATGACCATTCTTACTGAAGAACTTTGATGAGGGCGTTAAAAACCGAGTAGTTCACTTGGATTTCAGTTGGCAACGGATCCCGCCCTTACAAAATACTGAGGGCCCCTCCAATGTTTTCTTAACTTTTGACCGTGCTCACTGCAAAGACTTTTTCAGAGACCGCAACTATATCATCTGATTACCGAGGTCTTTGTAAATCAAGGGTTTGGTGTACATTGAAGGGGGTATTAAAGCGAGTTATTTATTCTGTATTTTGCGAGACCATTGAAAAAATTTGATTATCATTTTGGTCTCTCAAAATAACATAAAAAACACTGGGCTCCGCGCCGGCATTACACACAAGCAGCTTCGATAGAAAGTGTAAATTTGCGTTGGTTGGTAGGCGGAGCGCGGGGCCCGATTAGAAGAAATCAGTCAAATCTGCTTAAAACCGGCCCTGACTACCATAGTCAAAGACCGATAATATGTTCGTTTTATATATCGTGAGGAGAGCATGGCGAGGCACAAGATTGACGAATGAACGAAGAGAGTTAATTGTGGTCATCACTTTCTGATGTAATACTTAAAAGCACTAGTGTTTCTGTATGCTTTCGAGGAATCAGTCGACTGCCATCTGCTTTCGTCTTTTTGCGATGATTCAAACTTGCACATATCTCTATTCAAGTATGTACTTTCCACGA
>Ga0210059_1009175_pt1 | contig 15487 bp, 11 predicted proteins | sample Ectturendosymbi2_FD_188042 | JGI IMG/M metagenome (GOLD analysis project Ga0210059, IMG submission 188042) | Ecteinascidia turbinata endosymbiont from Florida, USA - Sample 2 (SPAdes) (version 2) | ecosystem: Host-associated > Tunicates > Ascidians > Unclassified | place: Key West, Florida... | reverse complement strand
ACCCAGTGTTTCGAATGCAGTTTGACTGTTCTTATTTCATGTGTAGATTCTTTTTCTTTTGCTTCATCACCTTCAAAAAGCAAAAAACAAAATCACAAACCACTGCAGTGAGTTTAATTGCGTACAGCAGAATTTTTGCATTCTTTCACGAGCGTCACAATGATAACAGCTGTGTCCCTGTATCTTAGAAAAATGCGGTACAGATGCATGCTTCCTAAAATCACGCAGTAAAAAATTTGATTTTTGCACTGAATATTTTTTTTATTTCAAGGTTTGAAGAGGCTATATGGGAATTTCGTATAAATCAGGTTATTTTAGGGCTGAAGTGATAATTTGGAATAAATTGCCCAAAGCATTGCTTGACTCGTTTACTGTAATCTACAGTAAATAAAATTGTGCTTGGCGCGAAATATTGTTCATAAGATTTTTCTCTGTGGTAATTTATTTCAATAAGATTCAGATATTTTAAGAAAGGTATTTCAATCGGGCGTTTCATTAAAAACTCGTTTCAACAAATCTATCATCACTTTAATAAAAATGTTTATTGATTTCTATCTTTTCAATAACTGTTTAGAAATTTGTTCGTGGTCTAAAAGTCGTTTCGTTTGCCTTCTCTCTGCTTTGATTTTATTTCAAAATTTCGGCATAAGGCGTTCATTTTTCAGAGTAAAAATTTGTTCGCATTAAAGAAAATGAAGTGAAAGAGATAGTTAAAACCTTTTATTTCGGCAGCTTCATCAAATTCTTTTTTCGCTGTATTGTTGCATGTTTCAGTCATGGGTTGAAACGGAGCGAACAGTTGTTCAGGAAATCCATCTCTGGAGAATTGAGGTATCATCGTTCTGTTTGTGCCGACTGCAATAAACAAGCAGATGCCCATGTGATGGATCATGCATCCGAGACCCGATCTGTGACTTTGTTTGCACAAAAATCGTCGTGAATTCTCACATTTTTTAGGATTCTGCAAAAAATCAACCACATGCAAATTAACAGTAGACATTGCACAGGGCATAAGATGCGGGATCTTAAAATAAATCTAGCTGAGAGTTAAGTTTCCAGCGAGGCTACACGCCCGTTCAATGAAGCTTTGTATATACTGTACATTTGTCAAACCTAATGAAACTTTTAAATACATTTCCGAAAATTAGTTTTTCTGTTTACACCACAGTAATGAAAAATTTGGGGTACACGATGCATCCAACAAGAGATGTTGAAGTCTTTTGCTATTGCAAGTAGTGCACGGTTTTGCGCGCCTGCACTTGTTCAAAGCAAAGTTTTTTTTCATTTTACTAGCATCGTTTTTTTTTAATTTTTCTTGACGGCAGTTGGCAGCAGGCCGAAGCCTGAATTGTGCTTCTTGCCGGGTCGGTTGAGGTGAACGCTCTTGCCCAGGAAGCGCTACGGCAATTCACTCAGTGGCTATGGATCGAACATCCCAACCTTCCAATTGGGAGGCGGACACTTAACCTCTGAGCTATTGCCGCCCCCAGCATCGTTGTATATAGCATCAACCTTGAATGTTTGTAGGTGATGTATTCGTTCTGCGCATTTCAGTCAATTAAAATCTAGATTAAGCGTTAAGTCTTACTGATATGTATCCAGATGTTTCTTCGGTTTAGATGTAAATGTCTTCTAAGCAAATATTTTCTATAATTGCTTCATTGTTTTGCGGCGAAAGCATCAACGTTTTTTGAAGGCCAGTCAAGAAGAACTTCACTGATTTCACTGATAAGCGTGTAGATATGCAGAAGTTCACTCCAGTGTATAGCAAGCTGACTTTTAGCTATTGTTTTTCCGACATAATGAGAAAAAGATTTGAATTGCGTTTGCCGTTTTCTGATTCACCTGCAATCTCTGCAGTTGACGTTGAATCAAATTCCCCAAGTCACACAAACGCGACTTATAGCGAGAAGGTTGGTTATTTTGCATCCGGGAACTGCTGACGTGATGTAACTCATGCAATCCACATGGCCGATAAACGGGAAAAGGTGCTGGAAATAAAATCAAACCAAACTCCATTAGTCAGTTCGTTAATTGATGGATGTTACCACAGGAACAATAAAACCTTTTCAATTCAAACTTTATTTGAAACTACTTACTGCTAAGTATAATCGGAAGAGAAATCTTTAATCTGCAAAAAAATTCAATGATCAAAATTTGGCTGTTGAACACTTAAATAAGCAAAGATAACATGGAACTAAATTAACAACACACCGTATAAAGAAACATTTAGGTAATTTTAAACAAGTAAATCTCACCGAATATTAATATACGTCTCACTGACGCCGTCAGCACCACGAGTTGTTTCATTAACATCACCTCAAGTACAGGGCACCGTTTGTGAAAATACATTGGACATATTTAACAAATAAACTGCTGAATCAAACGGTTTGATTAAACCAAATGGGACAAATTTATCTAAATCAGAAGGACTTCTTGTATATTGCAGGTCTAATGTATATGCTAGTCGATGAGAGCTGGTTGGTTTCAAGATTTTTCAATATTTTTGTTCTTATAATGCTCGTTGCTGTTTCCAACCATCCACTCCTATCTGCAGCAGCAATCCCGATCAACATTGGATTGAATTTTCAAAACCTGGATTTTTGCCATATATTATCGTTGTGACACATATATTGCAAATACATATTACAAACAGATTGCCAGATATTACCGTAAAAAATTTGTCCAGTTTGAGCCAAATACATCTCATTGGCTAGAATTAAAAAAATGTCATGAAAATAACAAATTTTCATGTCTCAAACTGATTTACTTATTTTTGCATGTACTTCCATCAAACACATCACGCTGTGGGTCACACGCTTCCACCACATCACGCTATGGGTATGTACAGACCGCCAATGAAGGTTACTTGCGGTTGTTCGGATGTTTTCTTGTATTTTCCGTGCCGTTTGCAACGGCACTACCTGCGTTTTTGGAGAGGGGTGTGTGTTTGGTTATGAAATATTAAAATGTTTACGGCATGCAACAACTTTCTTTTTTAGGTTGAGATGAGCTTGGTAATAGTTTCTGAGTTGTTCAAACACGTGTCTGAATAGTTAGAACTTGAGACTGAAAGGATGCATATTGAATTATAATATTTTAGTCAACACAAACGACTGGTTTGTGCAAGGAAAATATGTGTATCATCATCAATGTTTCATAATGCCAAAAAACTGAATTCCTCATGCAAAATAATTGACAAATATTTGAAAGCAGATATTATTTTTAGCACAGCGAAGTTCACGACACTAGGGAATATCCAGCAAGAGACTGGACCTGTTCGTATGGTAGCGGGAAATTGATCTCCTGTGAGTACTGGTCGAAAACTAATTGCCTACACAGAGCAAAGCAATAAAAATCACTGCGGGAGAATTTTAGACATTTTATTGAGTGGCATATGACTTCAACAAGGGTAATGTGGCCAGAAACCATTCTTGACTAAGTTGCGAATATTATCGTTGACAAAATCATTAATATGTGGATAGCATCAATATGTTCGACGTAAATAGGTGGAACTGCAGTGGTGGCTCGAATTCAAATCTTGGAAACAATGGTTCTCCTTGAACACCATTTTTGAATATTCATCGTCTCTCTTTATTTCATGTAATACATTAACCCAGCTGTGGATGTATGTCTCTGTTTATCTTATTGTTTCTTAAAACACATGAAAAATCACATATGGGAACAATTATTCACTGAAGTCGTCTGCTATTTTCTTCCACCTGATCCATATCCAGTTGCATGATTACGTAACATAACTTCATGATCCTCTCACTGTAACTGACGCCAGCGCTGTGAAACAACATCTTCCCAAATCTAAGAAAATTCTTTAGTTACCAGGAAAACGTGTGATCCAGGCTTTCACGAAGTTAATTAAGATTTTTGTAGAAGTCACGAAATCTTTAAATTTTGATAAATGTCGTTTTGAAAAATTTTGAGGAAGTTGTATGAACGAAATACTTCACATTACAGCTTTCATCGCTTTCAGCAGGGTTCCAGGTCGTTTGCGAAGCATCTTCATTGTTGTCAAGGGAAGAACTAACATTTTATAAAGGTGTGAATCATATGTTTGTGGTAGCGTGTGCCTTTGCATTACTTAGTCAATTAATTCTCCGTGAATTTTTTAATTTGCCAAAAAATGCTTGCTTTCAGTCTTTCACTATTTTAAACTCTTTGTTATAATCAGGCGTTTGTCACAGACTGTGATTAAAATCTTTAGTCACAGCCTGCAAAGCAAACACCGACAATTTATCTCACCTGTGTTGCTGAAGATATCTGCCCCAAAGCATAATGGAGCAGAATGCTAGAATGATGGCTGATCCCAAAACACATTGCTTTTTTCTGCAGAACATTACAGAAACAATGTCCAGAATTCAAATGTTTCCTGAATACAACACGAGATAAAGCAAACGGACAGGTGTTCATGAAAACTACTTTAAGGCAAGAATACAAGTAATCGTCTCTGTCATATCATGACAAGGGAGTGCTGAAATTGAGTTATGAAGATACTTGATAATGAACTCTCTCAAGATTTAGTAAGAGCTTCAAACAACTGAGATGTGAAATTAAATATATATGACTACCTGATAAGAACAAATATGTTTATGGTTTCACTGTACGGAGTAAAACGAGGGATCGTATTTGTAACAATATCAACAGCAGCTTCTTAATGTCATTCAAAAGTACAATTTTTCTGCAAGTAATGCAAGGATAAAGATCAACTATTCCGTTCGAGTAACTTCATTTTGTTGGTGAAACAAGCAAGGAATCAAATAAAAACTCCAGTTTTTTTGTATGCGTTCGAGGAAACCACCGACTGGTCTCTGCTTTCATCTTTTTTGCGATTATTCAAACATGCACATCTTTTATTCTAGTAACGTAAATCTACAGGTAAATCACGCATGAAATCAATCGCAAATTTTTAACAGGAAATCAATTTCCAGTAACACTATGTATCGTGAGTTCCTACATCTGCAAGCAATGCTACCAGGTGAAACGTTGAAAGGCTAAAACAAGGTCAGAGAAAGTAAACAACCTTAAGATTGAAGTGAAAAATCACGCAACACCAACTGCAACAATTAAAGTAGAAATTACATCTCACTCAACTAAATGCATTCACGAAGGCTTTAAAACTAACTGAAAAAGTAACATGAACTAAACAATCCTAACGCCAGCTACGATGATTGACACTATAAAATACGTCGTTTTCAGGTAAATTCAACTACTGGCCAGGAAAATGACACCACCCAAAGTCAATACTCAAGTCAAATTTGTTCGGAGAAGCGATAAGATTCAGACGTCTCAACCAAAGGAAAGAAGACTACCTCAGCAGCTTCAAACGACCCAACAAAAAATCGATCCGTTTAAATCTCTTTGGAGATGACAAATAACTTTATAGTGGACACATCAGTGCTCTAATGTTTTGTGCATGCTTACTGCGTAATTCCCAGTAATGTTCCATTCGTGATTCAACGCAATGTGCATGTTAGCGAACCGTCCGACAGCCGATACGTTAGCCTGCAAATCTACACAACCGCAGTGGGTGGAACGTCCAACGTTTTTGCGAACTCCCAACGTTTGTGTTCGTTGTCACTCTATTTCTAAATCTTTATCAGCGGTTCCTAACCGGGGGTTCCCAGAACCCTGGGGGTCTGAAACAAGATTTTGGTGCGTAAGAAATGCGAATTTTGAGTGTGAGTTTGTACATTCTTGGATGTCCGCTTTTCACAATAGAACCAAGATTTATGAAAATGTGCAAGACCCATTACTCAGAAGTACATAAGTACATTATCCTGCCTAATTATTCCAGGTAACGCTGCTAATGTACCAATATGGCTTGCTAAAGGCTTGCATTGCCACGTTTGCTTCACGCTGCGGTTACCACGCTGAAGATAGGGTTGACTTTCAATAAAATAAAGTGTGAGGGTCAGTGGCGGATCCAGACCAGGCGTTTGGCGGGGGGCAGTCAAATTGGGTGGCGCGGTCGCCAAGAAGGTCTTCACTTGCTGAAATACCAAAGTTTGTTTGCGACAAGCGTTGGGTGTCACACAAAATAGGTTATCATTTGTAGGCCAAAAAAGGGCTATTTTTGTTGGTCAAAGTTGCGATGTTTCAGGGAAAACCACAGTTTGAAAGCGCTTTATATCATCAATTCAAAAAAGGTTTGAAACGGGCCCCAAAGAGTGAGCCTCGTTTTTCACAAGGTACACAGATCTCGCATATCTAAAAAATGTATTTAAAAGGTATGAAAGCATGCTGCGCGCAAGCGTTTGCCACTACTTTGGCTATCCTTAGCGCAATCAGTGAAGAACAGTGTGTGATACGCATTTCCCACCTGGTTGGAAGCAGAACGGTTCTTCTTAGACTTGCAAGTGACAACTCATGCCCCACGATAAGACTCAAATAAAAAGCTAAATGATGATCACGTTTCCAAACGACGCTTGTGCATTTGCATGTACATGAAAGACTTATTTATTGCTGAAGCGACAAAAGCAACACGTGAATAAAAGGTATTTTCGAGGACACCACTCCCATTTTAGGTAGCTTTGCTGGCTATCTTGAAAAACAATCTCATAATCGCATGATAGATTCCCACTGAGCCTTAACCATTTTGCCTTAAAAAACATTTAACGCCACTTATGAAGGTAGATTTTCAATCGAGGCTTTAATACCGTTTCACATTTTTCGACATTAGATTGCTGACATGAAGAAGAAAACATAAATCCCACTAGACCAGGTTATTAAAAAGGTTGTGACACCGTTCAGCAGAAGTGGAAGCAAGCGGGCTGAGCCCCCAAATTCACAACCAATACATCTAAAGTCAAGTTCTGGTCTACCCATGAAGTCAGTTTTTTATTTCAATTCATTGTACGCTATTACAAAGCCCCCGAACAAGCTGAAAACCACCATCAATGCTCTTGATCTGGCGATGGATCTGCTTCTATCCAACAACGCCAGAAAACACAGAGGAGAATCAACCTATTACCAATTTAAAACCAAGAACCTTCGCCAACACCACAGTCACCAATAAAAAAGTTAAAGATTTCGCCATAAGATTGCTTTTCTGATCAAATTTGTGTGATGTAAACGGAATGATCTAACAACCAATAAGCTAAGCATTTTTCTGTCGGTTGCAGATCTCACTAACCATGCCAAATTTGTGTTCGTGGCCAGTGTGAACTGTCTACGGGTTTCCCATTGCAACAAAAGGATCAAAATCACACAGCCAACAGTAACTGTTGCCTCACGTGTAGCCAGCTGGGGGCAAAAGGCGCCGTCATTCCCCCAATTTTGGACTGCAAGTATTCAAATGTTGAGCAAAAATTGTTATGACCACGTGAAACGAATTGCTATATCCACCAAGTTGTAGATAGCCAGTATTTTGCCAAAGTTTCTGCGTTAGAGCTATAGGCGTACGGTGGGGGGAGATTTGGACAAGATCTTAAAAATTTTCCCGATATGTTCGAGCAAGGTGCTTTAAGAAGAACCATCGCCCTGCAAAACTTTTCTATTCGTTTTCCTCAAAGTGGAGCAAAATTTCGGGCAGATTGAAAAATTTTCCTCCACTAAAGCCCAAGGTTCCCGTATGCCTCTGGTTAGAGTTGCGTACCATGATTTTGTTGAGTCGCGTCGCTGCGCGTAGTAATCACGGGCCTAACGACGGGAGGCAAGGGGCACAATTCCCCGCGCCCAGAACCACTATGAAGGCGCCGAAAAGCCCTAAAAATGTCACAAGTACTTCAGTGCAGTACATTTGCTTCCGGAAGATCTCAGGTTCGAACATGGGGACGCCAAACTTGCTTCTTGCCCCGGGCGCCATCTTACCTCGTTACGCCCCTAGCAGTACAGTAATTCAATACTCCTCTGCGTTGTCCATGTACATGAAGTGAGGAGTTGCACAATTACATAGTTACAATAGGTCATAATTCTTTGAGCTAATCGACCACGTTCAATGGATTTTTTTGTCACATAGCGGCAAGTTGTTTGCTAACGTACACATCTGTAGCTTTTTACAAGCTGCATTATAGTTCAATCATCAGGGGCGTAACGAGGGGGGAAAGGCGGGCGCAATTACCCGGGCACCGAATCACTCTGGGGACGTTGAAATACTGCGTGGGCTCCGAATGATTGTGGAGGCCCAAAAAGTCCCAACAGTGTCACAAGCACTTTCTTCAATACAGTGCATTTGCTTCCGTAAGACCTCAGGTTCCAACATGGGTGCGCCAAAGTTGCTTCTTGCCCCGGGCGCAATCTATCCTCGTTACGCCCCTATCAGTCAGGAGATTAGTTCAGTCAATAAACTCATCCACTCACTTTCATGTTGCAAAACTACGATGCAGACAAACTGCGCACTAAAGAACTGCACTGGCAACAGCCCTGAAACTGGTTTCTCGTTTTCATTTTGGAGGCTTGAAAAATCTTAAGTCAGATAAAAGTTTTCCATATTGCATTCCTATTTTTACTGCTGCCTTTCTTTTTCCTTTCAGGGCGGTCATCAGGCATTAAAGAAATAAACTTGTAAAAAAACAGACCACTGCAGCCCAGCGGAAAGTCAAAAACTGTGATAAGCGAAAGTGACCGCATTTGTGATTACATTACTGATTACATAATGCATGGGTGGGCAGTTCTCACGCGGCAAAGAAATAACGAAACAGTGGTACTGTTACGAAACAATAGCATTGTTCACGCTATTCGATGAGAGTTGGGGTAAGGTCCGGCATGTAAATCCTGACGTTTAGCTAAGCGAAAAAAACTGTTTAGCTTAGAGTATTTTTTGACTCTGTTTCTACTTCCAGGGACTCCAAAAATTGGCGCATTTATAGCAAAGGGGCGCCATTCAATGGGGCGCCACAGGCGTTTGGGGGGGTCAGTTGCCCCAAACTGCACCCCCCTGGATCCGCCACTGGTTAGTGTTGACTTCCAATGGAATAAAGAATTAAGTGGGTGTTTTCCCAGATTTTCAGGATTTTACGAATATTTTCACGGATTTCGAGCGGATTTTCAGGGAGTTTTCCCGGATTTTCGACTAATCAAGACTTTTGGTTATGCGCTTGCACCCCTGCGACCCCGCCTGCGACATCACTGGTTTGAACTACACGAACGATTTTTGTATGGCTCTGAGTAATTGTGTGCCAAAGTATGAGCGTATAATTTCAAGGAAGCAACAAATAAGTTACTATGAGCAGTAAGGTTTGTTTCCAATGAGCAGTAAGAAAGAACAGTACAACGTAGTGTTTACTGTAGTGTTGTCAGTAGCCAATGATTTACGAGTATTAATTTCAAAAATGGTAATATTTCAAAAGCAGGATGTCTTGTAAATTATACGTTTTTATTATAAGGGGTGGGGGGTGCACACGTCATTTTTTATGAAAGTGGTGCCAGGCTTCAGAAAAGCTTGGGAACCTATGATTTATATCGAACCCTTTGACTTTACGTTGTTCTGACTTCAAGCTCAACTGTATATCAGAGGTTTTGTTGTATATCTGCATATAATCGAAGGAAGCAACCAGCTTAGCCAGCTACTTGAGGCGAGTAATTAACGAACAGTGTTGAGAGCCTTTTATTTCGCCTTGCGAGTTGGGAGACTGACTTGTGCTCTTGCAACAACTAGGTTGACCCCTTAACTAATAGGGATCTTTGTGGAATCACGAACGACCGACTAATCGGAACCGCAATCAGCTGAGAACTCTACCCTGGTTCCCCTACTCGGTCCCTCCATTGGTTCCCAGACCGTTCACTATTCTCTGGTTAAAGTTTCAAGCTAACTCTCCAGTTTTCCGTGCACTCTATCGGCTGAAATTCAAGCCTAACTGTTTATCTTTTTTTGCACCCGAACTCATAATAACTTCTTGATTGATGAACTTTATTGAGATTATTTCTGCTGTTCAGATCGACAGGCTTAACGGTTGGACTCGAACTTTAGATCAGAGGTGGGGAACCTGTTTACTATCACCGGCCGCATAAACCGTGGGTTATCGCTAGCGGGGCGCTAATAAGAATTGACGTTATCTTAAATTTCTACCTTTATCTTTCCAGGAGGGATAGAGGCTTCTTATGACATGCTATCCGAGTAGCCTACCTGCTTATCATGGAGCTTCGTTCTAGCGCAATTTTGTGCTCTGCAATAAATTGAGTAAGGAAAATTCTGATCCGGGCTATATAAAATGTTCACGCGTGCCGCAGGTTCCCCACCCCTGCTATAACGGCTCGATTGATTAACTTTTTTGACCTTTTTATAAATGCCGCTCAGATTCTCACTTACGATAGGCTAACGGACTCAAACGTCTAGGACCACACGCAAATTTTGCGCCAGAATTTTGTCTGAAACAAATGTGCTGTTTTGATAAACGTATTGTAACTGATTACCAGGTTTGCTTACTCAGATAGTTTTAAGTTTCTGTTCATCTGATCATTTTTGTAGCACCTGTGTTGCTTGGTTTTGTTCTGTCACTAGGTGCTACAATTCAGCTTAGGTATCCGCTGTCATGAAAATCGCTGTTACGATCTAAAGCGCAATCGTTGAATGGAGCCTAAACATTTTGCTAACATCATATTGGTTTGCTTTTTGTCTTGCGTTTTTTTTCTTTGCCCATAATAGCTATATCATTATATTCATCATATGAAAGTAACCAACGTATTCGCATGTATCATCATTTGCTGTTTGTGTTAGTTACTTTAGTGCAATTTTGCGTCTTTGTGCGTTCTTGATGTATCGGCGGTTTCACAGTTTTTCTTCGCGGGATTTTTTTCGACCGCACCTTCTACAGTGGCTTTGTTTTTTCTCCCACATGCAGAGATCTGCAGTCGCATGTCATAATTTTTTTCGCAGGTTTGTGCAATTTTCAAGTGCATCTTTTGTGTGTTTATTATCACCGACCTGATGAATTTGCGCAACAACTTCTGCAAGAGCAAATACAATAAAATGGAAACAAAATTCATTATCCGCCAATGGCCAACAGTCCAATTATTTAACCTCTTTCTGTTTCTTTGTGCTTTGCGTGTCAGCTCTCGCGAACCTATCAACGTCAGTTTCTCCAGGAGTGGTTGCCGGTGTCGGGGATGCAAGAAGGGTACGTGCCGGTGTCAGGGATGAAATTGCGGAGTGTCGCAGCGTTTTCCAACCTTACCGCCATCCGTTGGTGACCCGTCTTGTGCATCGCACGTCTTTTGCTGTCAGATGAACTGATGAGTTGCTGTGCGGCGAGCACAAATGGGTGTCTCGATTTGATACGCCGTGGATTCCGCACTTGGTGGACACGTGAGAGCTGAGAGAAGCAGGTGACCAGGCTCCATGGCACGTTGTGTTAGAGAAAGTGTAGCTCTTTTGCGACGAAGCTCAGCAGGTTGGATGCCTGCGAGAATAGGAAGGATGTCCGGCGATGTAGGGCCTGGGCATCTATTCACAATTCGCAAAGCGTCGTTGATGACAGGGTCAATGTGGCGGGTATGAGCACTGCGGCACCGTAAAGAAGCGCAGTTCTCTGCTGTTGAATAGACCAGGGCAAGGGTGGCTATTTGCAGCGATGTTGCTGCAGCACTCCAGTCAGAGCCAGCAAGCCGCCTCAAGAGTGCGACGCATGATGTCAACGTTTTGCGAAGTGACTCAAGGTGTTGGCGATACGTGAGCAACCTGTCCAACGTTACTCCGAGGAAAATCTTATTCAAATAAAATCGTTAGTGATTCTATTTGAATACAATGTAAGGAATGACGATGCGTAGTGTTACGTCAAATCGATTTCCTCTTAAAAGTTTGCGATTGTTTCCTTGCTTGTTTCACCTTTGGAGTGAAGTTACTTGAAAAGAGATGTGTGCAGGTTTGAATCATCGCAAAATGATGAAAGCAGAACCCAGTCGGTTGATTCCACGAAAGCCTACAGAAAACCTATAGCTTATATTTGCTCTGTTCGAATCACACTTGCACATAACAAAAGACATACTTTGCCCAAAACAGGCACTTATAATCCAAATATTTTTCAAAGCTGTGCTTCAAAGCCTGATATTCAGGACTACCACCGGTACACAGCCAAACATAAGGACGCCTGAGGAAAATGTGATTTTATTGCCCAAAGAGAAAGCGATTGTTTCTGTTTACACGAACAACGCCAGATCATATGTTTGCCTATTTATCCCCAGGAACCATTTGCTTCAGCAATGTCTTATTCTCGACTTCCTTCTTGTTACCGCCACAGAAAACGTTTTCTTCACTTGCTTGTTTCTTGAATCAATCAAATGCTAAATATTCGCTCAGTAGAGTTGCCAGCCTAAAATGTTTTTTTTGGCCAAATCATTTTATTTAAGCGAGGTATAGTATATTGCTTGGGGCACCACGTTTCGAAGCACAAAATGACAAGATATGCTAGCAGTTTTTGGGGCATGGCCTCCTTGGCTTTTATAGCTACGCCTAAGCCTTCGCTACAAAATCAGCTTTCTTAGGAATCGGAAATCAGTGATTCCCTAACCTAGTGACAACTGGGGGTCCATGGACCCCTAGTGAGCCATGGAAAGATTTTAGGGGTCTATGTCCCTTGTATGGTGAAAGCAAAAAAGCGAATGCCAAATTTTCGACGTTGATCGTCTAGCTTGCAAACGTCAAATAGACCGCAGCCCTAGAACCCATCTACAGGGCAACAAAATATCTCCCTCATATGAATGAATGAACATGTTTATGCACGTTAACAGATGTATGAAAGTTGTCATTTAATCAAATTCATTGGGATGTTTAATAATGTTCGCTCTTGAGTAACTTATCTGTGTGAGGGTAAGTTTCTAAGAGAACACATCTCACAGTCATCCTCCAATTCATAGCGATTTTCGAGGGTAATTTTATTGAAAAACATTGTTGAGATGCGGACTTGCATAAATATGTGGAAGCAAAAGACGAAAGTGAGCGAAGTGCTGTTTTAGCAACATTAGGATTTGCGCCGATCATGTGAATCCACGATTCCTCAACTGCTTAGTTATCGTGAATGTCTTTTGCCGTAAAATCATTCTGCAGATCAATCAATTCATCCTGTTGCTCATCAGATACGCTATGATGAGGCTTGTCGGTTGGCGCAGCGTCGCATGCACCATTCCCCACGAACGGGATGTGCCCTAAGAATAGTACCCTATGCATGTGGTGCGAACAAGCAATAATAAAATGGGCATGCGGTGTGATCTCAATTGTTGCTTGCTGCCACAGTGTGATGCCTTGCGTGCTTGCTGCTTGGGCCTCCGATTGCAACACTGATGAGTGCAAGGATAAGTTGTTTAGAAAAATTGAAATTGCAAATCTAACCGTAACTTGAACCTTTTTTTAGCCTTGTCACTAACCCAACTCTGATCTCAACCTGTAAACCCTAACTGTAACACTCACTAAAAACCGCACGTTGTGACCATACCATGAACGCTGTTGGGGTTAGCCAACTTGTAATAACACCTGAGAAGCAGGGTAGAGGACCCGGAACTCAAACGTTAGGCTCCGGATCTGGCACCAGCTCAAGGCATCTATGTTTGTGGCTCCGGCTCCACAATTCTGCGTGAGGAGGCGAGCTATAGAGTGTTTCCGAATTCCACGTTAAAAAAAGAAAAATTTGTCTGGATTTCCCATGGAAAAAAAATTTTCATGTCCTGGAAAATACCATAAAATTTCACCAGATTTACGTCTGGATCCAAGCTTCTTTTTTGTCATAATGTTGTTTCAAATATCATAAGTCTTTGAAAATTTGATGACGCATTTTATCACCGGGCAACAGCGTTGTTTAATATTTCAATGCCTGGTGAACAAACATCCCACATTTTCCCACCTAACACCTATTATATACAATTATCCCGTGCTTGTCATCGCTTGTTACACACAATTTCATTCGTTTGACAGTTTGATGGTTATGCTTTAAATGTAACAATGTCATTTTCTCATGTGTTAACTTCTACGGAACAACCACGAAGCACGCTGTAGTTTCGTGTCCAGCTTGTGAGGAATCTGCCTGTCTGTCTCCAGTTTCATCCTTTTACAACGTTTCAAGCTTGCACATATCAGTCTCTCAATAATTGTAAGCCACTGTAGTGACGTATGCAAGTGAAAACGTGCAATTTATTTCGAAAGAAAACCAGTTTCTTGTATTTAACTTCAATGGAACATTCATGATTTTTGGTGCGCAAAGTAGAGAATAACCTTTTTTGATAAACGCCGCTTGAAGGCAACAGTATTGACTCCCTTTCATAAAGGGGTCCACAACTTTCAACCAAATTGTCAAAAGGGTCCACGACACTGAAAAGTTTGGCAAACACTGTCCCTATCAGAGTAGACAGCTTACAGGTGCTAACAATGCCTGTTAGTCGTTATCATATGTCTCTGTGTGGCAAGATAATACAGAACTACTTTTGCAATGTTACAAAAGCTTCATTACAAAATGTTTACAATGAGATAAAAGTTGTCTTCATGTCTATCAGATATCGCTTCTGTCAAATTGTTACGCTATAGAAAATAAGAAAAGATGGTCGCAAGTCACACATAAGGGCATTTCATAGAAATAAGGAGAATATTATTTTCTGAAACATAGTACTGCAAAATAAGAACAATTCCAGAAATAAGGAGGGTATGGCAGCCCTGCTAATAGTGTTTCCCATTCGGTGCAAACTTTTGAAACCCGGGTTTCTGGTAGTTGAGTAAAGAAACATGGGAAAACCCGTTTTTTTCGGGTTTTGAAATGCACGCGTTTTTCAGACATAAAAATTAAATATCATATGTGAAATTACAACTGTTGTTCCCAGGGCAATTTATTAGCGCATGGCTAATTAAGTCAAGCACACTTTTTCAATGATGTTTATAATACTTACACATGACAATCAAAGCACGCTTTCATCATCCAGTCTGTTTCTGAGTTCTGAGACAAATGGTCCCGTGGCTGAAAAAGCCCTCTCTGGTTCCACTGATTTGTGGTTGATTGTAATTAAGGCATGGAACCTACGACACTGTATAGCACCACGGCCTCACCTGCAAGCTGCTGCAATTGCTACATCACAGACACATGGTTCACATGATCATGGAGATGGTTGGCAATCGCAGCTTCACCCTCACCACCGGAAACAACAAAATAATCAGGTTACGACGCCTCAAGAATGGTGTCCCACAGGGATCTGTCCTGGCGCCCCTTCTCATCAACATCTACATCTCTGACCTGCCAACTACCGTCTCCAGAAAATATGCATACGCTGACGACCTAGCAATCATGCGTGCTGATAGAGAATGGAAGGCGGTGGAAGGGGTGCTCACCAAGGACATGGCTACTGTAGGTGAACACCTCCAGACCTGGAAGCTACAGTAAAGATCAGCACTACAAAAGCGGTGTCGGCAGCCTTCCGCCTCAACAACAAGGAAGCTAAACCTGAGCTTAAAGTCAAATACACCAACGAAACCTTGCCCTTCTGCTCCGAGCCTAAATACCTCGGAGTAACGTTGGACAGGTCGCTCACGTACCGCTGACAACTTGAGTCACTTCGCAAGACG
>Ga0210059_1009174_pt1 | contig 15487 bp, 10 predicted proteins | sample Ectturendosymbi2_FD_188042 | JGI IMG/M metagenome (GOLD analysis project Ga0210059, IMG submission 188042) | Ecteinascidia turbinata endosymbiont from Florida, USA - Sample 2 (SPAdes) (version 2) | ecosystem: Host-associated > Tunicates > Ascidians > Unclassified | place: Key West, Florida... | reverse complement strand
AAAAACTTATTAGTGAGGTACGAAAGAAAACAAGGCAAAATAGAAAAAAAAACAAAAGGTGTACTTCATGCCGAAAAGCATAGAATGTGCACACAGAAAATACAAAAAAGTAAATACACACATACAGTAAAACAGAGTTACAGAATACTAGAAATCACTTGATTGTGATGTTCAAGATAGTTTATTTTTCCTTGTAGTTATGATAAGCATGATACATGGTTTTCTTTCATTTTATATTGTTGTAAGCAAATGTGAGGAACGGAAAGGGGAAGCATTTTTATGGTCGGCCTCGGGCGACAGTTAGCATTACTACACCACAGCAGTGGAGCATGTGGTGGAATAATACCTCGCTGGTTCAAAGTGTAAACCTAATTCGTGCTAAAAAGTCTATTACTGCAATAGGCCTAAATATTTTCTTCTTTGCGTCAATAGGGGAACCAAGGGCAAAATTTTTTAAACTTGTTTTGGACTGAGTGAGCACGTTTGGATGTGTTAAGGTCCTTTGCTCTACAATGAGAGGATAAGTGACCTCTTTAGATACAGCAGATAATATTAAGGTGGGTTCGCTTCCTTGCTGTATCACGGCCCTTTTTCACAGAAACTAGTCTGCTTAAAAGACCGATTTGTCTCTGATACTTTTCTACTCATTGTAATAAGAATAACATCACTCATAGGAATTACTTCATTTCATGACTTTTATTGTTTCTTAAAGAAAGACAATACGATAACAAACAGACGATAACACTCACCAATTATAGTGTTTCAACTTTGTACTTCTTCTCGAACAAGAACTCTCATGCAACTTCCTTAAAATAAATTAAATCTACTTTTACTTATGCTATAACGCTCACTATCTCGCTAAGTATTCGGCTAGCTGTCACGCTTCGACTCTCAGCATTAAGTTCTGATCATTCAGAGTATTGCTGGAAACTTCTCAACGGAATTTATCATTATTCAAAGAATGTAGCGCTTTTACTTACAGTTGTCTACTCTCAGCTGTTCGCTTTGGTATTTCACAATGTTCAGGACTTACAAAATTACATTACTTGTTGTTAAAAGTTAATCAGCACGTAATGTAAATCGCCCAATAAACTGGCAGGGATCAACCCGGACAAGCCAATTTCTTGCCGTCCATTTTGGCAGAGTTTTCCCCGGACAAGCCATTTCATAGCCTGGCGGGGTCCTGCTAGGAATTAACCAGTTTGTAAAACTCTTGATCGTTGAGCTAAGTGGGTGCCAGGCCCAATATAGACATCAACGACTTAACCTCAGTCGCGTTCGCCATCGAGGCAAAGTGTTTTACTTCTGAATCAAAACTTTAAGAGTTTTTAGAGACAGAAGGAGTGAAACAAATCGCAACCGCAGTTAGTTTCAACTCAAATTTTAGGTGCGAAAACGAGCCCTTTTATAGCCAAATTTTCAGACACTCCCATTCGTTTGAGTGCCTGATTGGTTACTAATTAAATCTCATTAAGTCACTGCATTATCATTGGTTGAGACGGAACCGCCTCTTATTGCCTCATCAGCTATCTTTATTGGGGCTCATTACGTCTTATGTTACGATTTTCGTGACTAGCTTCAGACTCGTTCGTTTCCGTTCTGATTTGTTGAAGTTGTTTGAATCTTGTTTGACTGGATTCGAGGTTGTTGCACGTTTTCGTGCCTGGCTTTTTGTCCGAAGATATTTATTTTTAGGCTTAGCCTCTATACAGCAGTGCCCGTTCCAGGCCTAGTTTGCTGTACAGTTATGAATGTTCCAGGCCTAGCCTGCTGTACAGTAGTTACTTGTTTCAGGCAAAACTTGCCTGTAACAGACGCATGAAACATGTCACAATTTTGCTTTTCAAATTTCAAAGCAGTGCTTTCGTTTTTCAAGTCTCTAAATTTATCACCTCTTGATTCTAAATATTTGGAGAATTCTAAATCAATTTCTTGTCGTGTGAGGAAAAAAGAACTAGGAGAGGTGTAGGTAACGTTACATAAAATGGTAAAGCTTTGTTAGTCAAAATACGTGAAATATGTGGCGAAGAAATTTGAGCGTCAGTGCAAAATACTAGTTTATTGAATCTTAGCTACTGTTTTGATTAGTGCTGCTATATACACTCGCCTACATCGAGTTGTTTAAAATAAAAAGAAATGATTCACCTCTTTTCCACGTTCTCAAATAACATACTTCAATACTGAGTAGCAGGCCAGAACATATGAGCTTCATCAGGGCATCACGTCCTGTCCTTACACAGTGTGGTTAGTAGTGTTTTTTTAACGACAAGACAATTTACAAATTGTTCTGGGTCGAAACAAATTTATTGAAGCATAGCAACGGCAAACACCTTTTATCTTGGTGTTTGGCAACACTTCAAAAAAAATTTTCAGCATTTTTCAATGAGTTAGCTTTAATTACCATCAGAGAAATGTGATGTCTCGAGTCTCGGTCTCGAGCTTTAAGGTCTTGGTCTCGGCTTTTATGGCAAAGTCTCGGTCTCGAAGCTTCAGCCAGGTTTCGGTCTCCGTCTCGGATGTTACGGTCTCGACTACATCACTGGTAATTTACCCAAATATTTATATATGCAAATCTGAATGGAACTCTTCCAATCGTACTGTTGCAACCTCTCCAGTGGCGTTGCGTTGATTGTGTGATTCACCACGAACGGGATGTGCGTGAAAAATAACACCATTATATATGTAGCGCGAGCGAGCAATAGTAAGAGAGATTGCGACGCATGATCTCTATTATTGCTTGCTGCAGCGGTGCGAAGCTTTGCGCACATGCCGCTCGGGATTTCCGATCGCAACAGTACCCAAGTTTGAATGAAGGTGTTTCAATTACCGAATATGATTTAGACTTTTGGAATTTTCCCAAATGTTTCTAATTGTATGCAAATTTTATATTACCCAAATTGGAATAAAGCTGTTTGAAGTTCACCAAAAATGAATAAAGCTGTTCGAAGTTACCCAAAATTGATTGAAGATGTTCAACTTGGTCCAAATTTGAATGGAGCTATTGCCATTTGACCAGAGTTGATTTATTTTGATGGAATTTAGTCAAATTTTTCCAATTCATGGAAACATTTCTAACTTCACCCAAGTTGTCCCATTTTGCCCAAATTTCATTGAGGTTGTCAAAATTTACCCAAATTATTCTAATTTAATGCAAATTTGAATAAATCTCTTACAGTTAACCCAAACATTTCTAAATGCACTAAAATTTTAAAGGAGCTATTCCATATAGCCCTGCTTTGAACAATATATTTGAAGTTGCCCACAATTGAACGTAGCTGTTGCAAATTGCCAAAGTTTGATTTGACTGATGGACTTCGCCCAAATGTTTCCAATTTATCTAAACGTTTTTATTTTCACCCAAACTTGAATCAAGCTTTTCTCATTTGCCCAGATTTAATTGAAGCTGTTGGGCCGTACCCAAATGCTCCTAATTTACTCAAATGTTTCTAATTTTACCCAAAACTTGAATTAATTTTTTAGTTGGCCTAAATCAGGTGAAGGCTGTTGGAATTACCACATGATTCCAGTTCACTCAAGGGCAGTGTCTATTTTGCCATCAGGGGCAAAAACTAATGGCAAAATAGTCTTAGATCATTTTGCCCTTTTGGCCACTGTTTTGCCGTATATTTGGCCATTATTTTGCCTTAGTTAGGAAAATAGACACTACCTCACTTATATGTGAATGTAGCTGCATGCTTTGCCCAAATGTTGAAAATTTTTGCCCGAATAATGGCCAATTTTTCAGCGTTGGGGATGCGACCGCTTCCCCTGCATCCCCATGCCGTACCCTTATGGGGACTGGTTACACGAACACAGCAATGTGGAAGTTTGAATCATCGCAGGAAGATGAAAGCAGGGCCCAGTCGGCTGATTCCTTGAAAGCTTGCACAGTAAACCCAGAGCTTTCAATTGTTAATTTGTGGAGTTGGAATATCTAAATAACCAATCTTTGTACGCAGGCTATACAAACTGCATTCTACACAAAATTACCATTGAGGATAAATTGTACCATGTATAAACAAGGACCTCAGCTTACAATATAAGTAGTCCGTAATTTGTTCAGGGGGTTGTCACATGAAACATAGATCAACATAACATTTTTTGAATATCTGAAATGATGCTTGACAATTTCGTGGAAGGCTTTGGTTGCCCGGTTTGCCCCCAGGCATGTAACCAGCTTGGGACACCAGGGGGGAAAAAAGTTTTCTGAGAGAGGGCCAAATTTTTTAAACTATGCACATTGGTTTTAAACTATGGCCAACACAGTTTTCCAGGGGGTCCTCTACCCCCTTCGACCCTCCTAGATACGGGCCTGTTTGCCCCCACCTTCGTTTTGGACATAATTTAATTTACACGCGCATTAAAAGCACGTGAAAAACAGTTTTGATCTTTAATTGCTTGACCATTCTCTTGAGTTCTACTGCATATAAGACCCAGCGAGAAACCTGGATGATTGAAGGCGATTGCTAGCCTGCAGCAATCAACTCACAAATCTAAATTCACTCTATGGGCGTTTATGGAGTCTAAGTTTCATTTATATGTGCATACACTGCAAAATAACTTTTCCTATATCATAACTGTTCAATGACTATTATTTTCAGATCACGTTTTTTTGATAAAAGCATCCAAAAAATTAACAACTTTTTTGAAAAAAACATTTGGAGGTTAGGTTTTTCAAAATAGACACTACTACGTTAGCAAAACAACACCAAATTTTTTTTTAAGTGCGACAAAAGGAGCGGTAGCGATAGCTTGCTACTATTTTTGTTCGGTAGCGGCGCTATTAAATTTAACAAATAGCGGGAGCACCTCTATTAATAAGGTAGCGGTTGCCCACCTCTGCATATAAAGGACATTATTAGTTATGAGACATCTTACGAGGAAATTTACTACGATCGGAGTTTTGACCAACAAACGAAAGGTAGCTTGGTGTAAATTATATCAATTAAACGTAACAAGCTTACAGTAGATGCAAATAAGTTTCTAGAATATTTGGGCAACAAGAATGGAAGATTGATTTTTGCTAGTATTCCGGACGCGACCTTCAACTTTTGCGTGCTGTAATTTCAGAACATATATAAAATATACCCGTAGGCGTACGGGAAGGCATTTTACTGGGGGGGGGAGGGCGGAGAGAAGTTGCCCTGAAAATAACAATTTGCCCGGAAGCTAACTTTTTTAGTTTAATCCGAATGAAGCCTGAAACCTATTGTAATCTGTTCTATACAGTTGAATTCGTCTATAACGGCTTCGTCTGTAACGTCAGTTCGCCTACAACGTTACATTTTGTTCGGTCCCGATCAGTGGCGTGCAGAGGTCTGGTGATGCCCGGTGCGACTGCTTGATTGGATGCTCCCCTTCTGAATTCTAGTATTGAGCAGTGGCGTATGGTGGTCTTGTTACTAGATATACGCTGTTTGTGACGTCACAATATGACGTCATATTCACGTTTGCAAACCAATGTTTTGGCAAAGTTTGTTGACACAACATGCATATTCAGGGACGCCGGAGCAGTGGTAGGGCAGGGGGAGCAGTAAAAGAGATGAGGGCAATGTAAACTTATAAAAAAATCGTTACCAATTATGTTTGTTCCTGTTCATCAACAACGTTGACCGCAAAAATAATAACAGAAATTATAGAAAATCATTCTGAATTTTCTGGTTGCCCGAAAAGCTGCAATAAATTTGTTTCAAGTCGATCTTAATAAACCATGAAATTACCAATTATATTGTTATGAAAAGGCACCTCCGCCCCCGTTTCTCCCTGTTGAAAATGCAGAGGGGCAATGCCCCCGCCATGCCTCCATCCTCTGCCGTCCCTGAGCATATTTACATGCACTCTTTTTACTCGCTTTTGTAGGCAATGTGCCACTGTAATGAACATAAATTATCAGCGGTCTCCTAAGACAGAGCAGTTCATAACTGCAAAAATATCCGGCAATGCGTTAAAACCAGGCCAGTAGCCACGGGGGAGGAATTTGGGGCTATGCCCCCAAAAATTTTGTTGTTCCCAGAACAAGTTTATGAAAACATATATAAAAAAAACAAAAAATCTTGCCTCGCCGAAAATGCATTTGCACCCCAAAACTTAAATCCTGGCTACGGGCTTGGTTGAAACTGGAGAGTAGAACACACTCAGTGCTGCGTCAGCGCAGTTCACAACTGCAAAAATACAAGGCTGCACGAATGTGTCGTCGAATAGCAGGCAATCAGAAGTTATGCAGCGGGGATGGCGGACAGCCAGGGTTCACAATTTGAAACTTGTAAACTACACAACTACACAAAAATTGAGAATGCGCATAAAGTACGCAAGAAAATTTTTTTAAATTATGTGGCTGTTATATATGCTATTACTAAGGGGAAAGATCAGATAGGGCTAGTGTGAGCCGGTGTGATCAATCCATCCGAACAGTCAGTTAATGACGAACCTCGAAACGGAGCACATACTGCAAGCACAGGTATGGGACTGTATTAACGCAAAAAACGAAAGGGAAACTAGTGATGCATCACAAAATCAGCTAAATCAAGCACATTGAAATAAGAAAGTTTTGAAATTTGGCTCAGAAAATCAATTAAACATCCATACTTATCTTCAGGGGTCATGTAATTCGACCTAACCAAAAAAAACATTCGTTTTTTTTGGAAAGGCCCGCTTATAAAAAAACAATAAGACCCACCAAAATTCCCACTCTTTTATTTTCCTTTCAATAATGCACCATGAGATAGAAAGTAAAATAAGCAGCACACTTGTGCAATTACCGGTAACTGTAATTTTTTCTTTAATGAAACAAACGAGCAGCAACGAAATTTGAAGGACTTGAAAAAAAAGAAGAATAATTCGGACAGTTTGAGTAAATTCTACTGGTATCTTCTTCAGCTCTGTAAAATCGGCATATTTTAATCAATTTTTCTGCCTTCTCTGCATACAAGCTCTTCCTGTAGTTGGACCACACTAAACGATGTGTTGAAAAAATGTCCTATAAAGATGCTGAACTAGCAAGGCATGTGCATAAACCTGGCGTGAAATTGCGGAGCTTGTGTGCGGGTGGATTTTTCCGTTTGCTGTGCGCATGCTACAACACTTTGCGAAAACAAAGTTGGGGTACATTTCTTTACCCTCACTTTTGAATGCCATAATAGGTACAAGTTATTATTGTGTAATTATGAAAATGGTGATATTACATGATGCAATGTAAACAATACAGAATGGGGTTTTTGCGTTTTTTTTCAAATAACAAAAACTTTTTTCTTTTGACAAAGCCCAAAAAACGGATTAAAAAAACAAAAAACCTAGGCGGGTTGTTTTTTTCAGAAAAAAATTTATTTCTCAACCCTGATTATTTTTCAATCTTTTTGTGATTTTCCTTTGATTGGATGATCTGGAGCAAGTCACGTCACTATCAGTTTGATTGGGCGTCCGCCGCACACCTACAGTATATGTCCCTGGTATTAAAGAAGCTGGGGATTACTGGCATTTGAATACGTAAACATGGTGTTGACAACAAAACAAGTTTCGAAGAATTAAATCCATGCAGCATGCGTTAGTAGCCTTACAATAGGAAAATGATCTAGTTACAGCATTTAAATTTTGTAATTTTACTCTTTGGATGGCCCCTGTCTTGGATGTCCGGGGCCGTCGCCGCGTTCGCCCCCCACTCTGCACGCCACTGGTCCCGATAGCATCTTTTGCATGCATTTCAATTCGCTTATAACATCAATTCGGCAAAAGCGTTTTTTTACGCAATCCCCTAGAGGTGTCGTTATAGGCACATTCTCTAGTTACCTTGCTTGTAACTCAAGGGGGTGAAGTTTCTTGCAGGTTGTGTTCTCCCAGACAAGAAACTTTACAGTAATTGCCTTTGCTGATGCAAATATGTACGCGACTTTAATGGCGCAACGCAAAGGTAAAAAACGACGGTTCCGGATCGAAGGGTCTGACTCCTTGTACGTGTCTGTGTTATCGTTGCTGTGCGCTTGAGCAAGGCACTTGAAGATGCGCACGGCGGACTCAAACGGCCAAGCAATCTGCATGTCCGTTCGGCCCGCTTCTACTAAAGATTGTATCTCGGGATATGAAACACGCACTCAAAATGCATGTGTCAGTGTGCCTATACGTATCGTATCGTGTTGGTATACTGTGATTGTATCATGTACAGTACTGTACGATGTTCCTACAAATGTAGCTTATAAAACACTTTCCAAGCACTTTATACAAGTATTTTCATTTGTAACACTGGTCCATATTACACAAACCGCCACCGGGTTGGTCCCAATTACACACTGCATTCACAGAATTAACTTCAAAATTTCCCTACCTCAGCCAGTCAGCAAAAATTTGATGTTAAGATCAATGCTGTAACAGATAATAGAAGAGTTCTAAAAATGCACGAAAAACCTGTCACAAAAAAACGAGAGTTTGGTCCAGATCAAAGTCATTATAACCAGTCACGACTTTGGTTCAGAATGCACACTACACTAGCCCAAATTACACGAATCACCCCCAAGTGAATATACACCGAATACACTGTATTGAAAATATTTTCACTGTTCAGGATTTTTGAGCAACTTGCACTTGCCCTGAAAACAGAGTTTGCCCTGAAATTTTTTGCTGTATTGAATATACTTTTACATTCATGATTTTTGAGCAACTTGCGCTTGCCCTGAAAAACAGAGTATGCGCTGAATTCACTGTATTAGTATATATTTTTTATCATTCAGAATTTTGGTCAACTTGCACTGGCCCTGAAAAACAGAGTTTGCCTGAAATTTTTCACTCTATTGAAATATTTTTTATCATTCAGGATTTTTGAGCAACTTCTACTTGCCCTGAAAACAGAGTTTGCCCTGAATCTTTCAAGCCGGGGGTCTGCCGCCCCCCCGCCTCGTACGCCACTGAATATACCAACCTCTGCTCTTCCTTGGTCATCATTCGTTGTGAACAAACACAGCGAGTGATTGACTGCAAGGAAAACTCATTGATGTTTGACATTTTCTTTCAGTTTTTGTTTTTTGGTTATGATTCTTCAAGAACAAGATTTGTAATATTTGGCAACGTTGTTCGCGGAGTTACAACATGCATACATTACATTACATGCAAAGTGGTTGAAGCCAATGAGTTTGCTATAAAGCAACATGTTTATAGCGTGCTTCTAGAAAATGACTGAATAAACATTTAGATTTCATTGGGACAAGCAAAAACGTTTGCTAACAGTCAAGCAAAGTATATACCGTAGAATAGAAATGCAAGAATTTACTTTCAAACGAACAATTTTATGTAGCCTAAAGCTTCTTCAAGCAATGTCTGAGATGTACCGCCAAGCAACTTACCACGTGAGCAATGCCAATTACATCATTCACTTTGCAATTTATGCCCTCACGCAACAGGCAGTGTGGCTGAGGCTTTAATGCATGCTCGGGCTGAAACACTGAAAGCTATTTCGCAGATTTACACAGATCGGGTACAGCAAATGACTGTGAAGGGACATGGAATTTGTGAGAAACGCGTTGTAGCTTACAGTTCCACGGAGATCCATAGTCGAGGGATCAGCCTTGTTGTTGCGGGAGCGAGGGCTATTCTCCAAATAAGCGACCTCACGTCTTGAGGTTGCCAAGCCGAAACACGGCGGTATATAAAGGCTCTAACCAATTTGTCCGTTAATAACTATCCAGCAACAATCACATTTTGGTTGCTTGCCGTGAGTATATTCCGATATACAACAAAACCTTCAATGGACTTGAATGTGACGTCAGAACAACATAACGCAAAGCGGTTTGGTGTGGAATAAAAACTAACAACAGCGCAAAGCAGGGGCGGAGGCAGACATTTTCATTTGGAGGGGCCAGTTTTGCAACAAGGGGAGCTGTCAATGGTCTGTATAGGACTTTCAGAAAGAGACGTGAAAAATTTTGGGGAGGCCACTGGGGGAGTCAGGCAAAATTGGGGGGGGGGGCAGTGGCCCCCCCTGGCACCCTCCTAGCTCCGCCCCTGGCGCAAAGCGTTCACAAGAACGACCGGAATCGCCATCAATTGCGGTGATATATTTTACTCGGTTATCATGTTAACTGTTCGCAAACAAGTACATTGGATGGAATCACGAACAGAAATTGCCTGATATCACGCATAAAGAATGCACGAAACATTGAAGCACATGTGTACCCATAAATGTGTAGATGGATGCAACATGTTAAGTTCATTATAAGCGGTGCTTCTCAAACCCTGTCCTCCAACTTCCACACATTTTGCAAAAACCTTCAATTTTCTTTAACAGAACAAAACGTTCACGTATAGCAGGCGTGCACAACATACGGCCCGCGAGAGCTTTCTCGACTTCAGAAAATGTTGTAAAAGCCTTACTTCGGGTATGATTAATTGTCGTTCCAGAATTTTTTCCAATCTACTCTACAATGAGACTTTTGCGTCGCGGCCCGCCGAGAATTTATGTTGATCAGTTTGGCCCTTCGAACTTTCTGAGTTGTGCAGGACTGACGTTTAGCAGATGCGTAAATGATGACCTATTCCAACCCGTCGCCAATTCATTTTTTCATGGGGGCATAGAGTTAAGCGGGATGCTTGGTAATTAGATAAAAGCTAATCAAATATAAAGCACATTATAGCAATTAGCCGTTGGGCAACTTAGCTCCGAACCCACACAGTGACGGGCTTGGCCGCAATTAAAATTATTGAACTCTCAAGCCATTGTCCTAAAACTTAAACAATTCGCTATTTTTATGGGTTGGCTTCAATTTCGGATGCTTTGCTGCACAGTAGAGTTGGTACTTATTATGATGCAAAGCACTTTATCAATAAACGGTTACTCAGTGACAAACACAAGAGCACAACTGCATGTCTGATCAAAAACTTTGATAAACCCTCAAAGTTTCGAAACCACTGAACCTAGCAGTCTGCGATTTATTTTAAAGTAGGCAACTTCAGCATTCTGCACAAATCGCAGTATCAACAGTGACACAAGAGAACTCACCAAAATCGCACCTGAATATTTGCGTAAATGCATGCAAAAGCAAAGGCCCTAACCGATTTCGTAATTTCAGATATAGCCTACTTTCCAAAACATAACTGAAAGTGTACTCCCAGATCCAGCGCATGTAATAAACAGCACGTGATCGATCTCAGGTTTTCCTTCGTTAAGACACATATGTTGAAAGTACATTCTACATGTCGTTAAATTTGCATTTCATAGCAATCGTGTTGGGATCGAAATTAACCAATATCTTTGAAGAAATAGTTGGGTGAAAAAATACTTGCTTTTACAGAAATCAGAACTTTTCCGAATTCCCACAAAATACCCAAATGTTACTAGAATCGTGGCAAGGAAGTACACTTTAAACTCATTTGTTCTTCCATTTCCACCTCAAACAACAAATTCCAAGCCAGCTTTTTGCAGCTAGAGTTTCACAGTTGGGTTAACATTGTGACTGACCCATGCTGTGATCCACAACTCATATTTGGCATGCTCTAAATTTAAACATGTACAGTGAGATTGAAGGAGAAAGAATCAAATCAATCGTAACGTCTTACAACTTCAGGATGCGCCATCAATTTAAAAGTACAGTATGCACACCTGCGAAATAAACGGATCGCTTTCGCCGAAGCCCTTTTGCTATAAGCTCATGTTATATGAATACATCGTAATTTGCCGTTACAACCGCAGGTCATAGGGCTAAGTGATCACACGATCGAAGTGCATAAGCGTTTGTTAGTAATTTGAAACTATTAAGCTCGTGACAGTGAAGCGTGCCTTTCAAGTCTCAGGCGAATTGTCACTGATGGGAAACGACGGTTCTTTGATGTATACCGTTTTTGTTTCAGTGTAGGAGTTCAGGGCTTCTTCGCCCAAATCTCGGCCCATGCCTGATTGTTTGTATCCACCGAACGGAGCAGCTGGGCTAAGTTCAAAGAAGCAGTTCACCCTGGAAAAAGAAAGAACAATTGCTTAGGTTTGACTGGGGATTACAGGAACTGCAAAGGCCTTCGTGCTCTGCACACTGGTTTCTTAGTATTGCCAAACAATCAATTTGATGCCAAACAAGCGCACAATCGCTACTTTGTTGGGTGTCTACAAAGTTTGGAACAGTAATAGTTCCAACAAAGTTTCTTGTTCAACCAGACACATTCAGTGACTTTCTGCCACCAGAAAAGCTACATTTTGTGCCAAGAATTTACGAGAAATATACAACAAATCATTGCAACAGCCTTGATTGCATTCATATCAAATTGCGTAGATTCCTGCATGCATGCCTGTTTGAATGCAGACATAAATTTCCAATCAATATTCAGGTCCCCAGAAGCAAGTTGCATGTATGCGTGTACATCTGGAAACACAAGGGTTTTGAAGAATAAGCAGAAGAACAACCTGCTATAGAAAGACACCTTTTCCAGCGGTTCTATTCCTTTTGCGGTTGGCACTACCTACAGCAGGAGTATCCAACTCAAATGGGGGTAGGGTGCCAAATTTTTCATATAATCTCGTCCCGTAACACACCATGCGTTCAAATAATTGCTGGGTTATAAACGAACTTCTTCGTAGCTAAACCAAGTGTCGTCGAATCACAAACCCGGCAGAAGACTACTTAGTTACTAGTTCCTGGGCGTAGTTAGCCACACGTAAATTAACGTTTTGATGTAAAGTGTTATAATATGAAAAAAAATTTTGCGTATCACGCCAAATAGACAAATCACCTGAACCTGAACGCTAACGTGCCATTTTCGAACCTGTGGTGGGCAGTGTTCCCTCTATGAAAATTTTACACTGAGCAAATGTTTGTTTTGGTGCGCATGCAACTGCGCAACCATGTGCACACGCAACTGGTGAAGCGTTACAAGCGGTAAAAGTTCTATGCGATATAAACACGATATGAGATTTGGAATGTTGCAAGTGCGCGAGAATGAGATTTCACTGCGCAAATGGTCTGATGGCACTGCGCAGTTGCGCACCTTAGAGGGAACACTGGACTGGTGGGTCACTTTGGGCATGCGTGCCCTGTGTTTGTGCACTCTTGAACTAAAGAAAAAATAGCGATTTTCGCAGCCGTATACAGCACAGTCTGTGTGGTAATTGTGCTATGGCACAATGGCAATGGCACAATTACCTTGTGCTATGGCACAATTACCGTGTATCTTCATCGGATAGTTACCATCTTTCCCATTTTGCTATAATTTTGTCACAAGTAAAATGAAATGAAAAAATGTTGTTACCATTTTTCTCGCCGCAAGCACAAGATACAGAATTCCATAGCTCATTGTCTGTAGCATTTGCCGTCTCTGCAACCCTTACTTTTTTATTGCACGCCTACACAATTTGCAAATAAATCTTCAATTGCTTTGTCAATAAAAAATTACCTATAGACGGACAGAGAATTCGTATGCGCAGAAATCCCATCTTGCAGTCTGTTTCATAGACGTCTGTTTTAGACAATTGTTCTTTCAAGGGTGTTTCGTTAAACGCTTTAAAATAACAGATCGGAGTATTTACTGTGCCATGAGATCGTAATGTATCAAAACATTTTACAGAAAAATTTAGGTATGGTCCAAGTTCACAAAAAAGAGGCTAATCTCACATGCAGCCATTCACAAGAACTGCTGTTTTGCTGGAAACAAATTGAATGATGTTTTTGCTTTTCATTACCTCACAGAACTGACCGCACCTTTACTATTTTAGGAGCTTAGAATGCTTAACATGTGCTAGTTTCTTGAATTTTATAGCTAAACAAAAGTTTTGTTCTTTTCCTGTAAAAACACTGCGCTCGAATGCCTACGGCATCTTATAAAATAAATTAACTTGTGGAAAGCTGTCAGGAGTACCAGAAATCAGTCCGACGGAAGGAACTCATTTTGGTTATTACTTAGTTTCTCTAACTTTCGGGATCTTCGCTGGAGTTGATGAAACTTAATCAAGCTGATGGTGTCGTTTCCGAGACGCGCTTCCAATCTGGGCCTTGAACGAGAAAAAATGCTGTGCTTCTGTTGTCTAACATTGCAACCTATTTGCGTTGATATCGACCGCTTTGGGCAACTTTTAACACTTTGTTAGTCTTTTGGAGAAATATGAATTGCGTGTTTAACGCCTTGGCTTCTACTTCTGCATTTTGCTAATTTTTACTTTTGCAGCTGTGCAGGATTTCGGTCGCAGTTTGTACGCTCGCCGCTAGCTTTAGCTTCGGTCAACTGGTACGGTTTAGTTTAGGCATGCACATTTTATCTATGCTTCTAAAATTTTCTTGTGGTTTCGCAACTGCGACAAAATTTCAGTTTTGTGAAACGTGAATAGTCAACACCAAGCGAAACATGAAAAGGACGGAAACGGAGCCGCCAGCTGCAAACGCCAGCAGTTACGCGAACTGTGCAATAATGTATTTCTTAGAAAGATGTCAAGCTCACGTGTTGAGTTTTACTGAGACATACTGAAATTTTGTTGCCGTTATGAAGCGTTTGCATAACCGCAAGTGTGGCGCAATCTTCGTAGGCTCAAAGATTTGTGAGAGACTGCATTGATCAAAACACCACTGCGCAAATGTACGCAAGCTCGATTTCAGAAGAATAGTTTTTGTATGTCTGAACTATCAAGAGGCCTGGGAGCCTTACTCGTAACGAAGCCAAGGTGGACTCCTGGCCAATGCTTCTGAAATTTCAGGGTGAAACATGCCCAGCGGTGACCATAACGCAAGCGTATATGGCAGTACCTGAATGTCCAATTGCAGCTTTGAGTGAGACTGATAGCTCAGTTGTGTTTTATTTCTGAAGTTATCAGTGGAACGAGCTATGCTTGAAGATGCGTCAAGTCGTTAACTGAGCGTGCGCAGGTAACTGTAAGCTGTTGGTCGGTATTTTACCTTTGGTTTGCTCGTAATCACTCGTTTAGAACGTGTTCTTCCTTTTGTAACTGTCTCGTGAACAGTAATCCCGTGAAGTAACTTCTTGGAGCCTTATACTATAAAGTGAAACCAAAAGTCGCACAGAGTTTAGGAAATTGCCAATAGCTTTTCGTGAGATTAAGGACAGTGCGTAAAACCCTTCCACTCTATAGTTCCGATTTCCAATATAAAACATATAGTATAGATTTTGTGTGGTATATTCCAACAAACAAATCCACTTGCTTGAACCTTTTATGGTCGGGAGAGAATCGGGGAATCGAACTATCATGATTCCCAGGGAGAATTTTGGCCGAAATTAAAGCAATGCCTTACCGACTGGACTAAAGAAGCACACTTCCCTAGTCATTTCGGACTCGGGTATTTTGATTGTTTCCGGCGTTCGTCCTTAGGCACTTTCTCTCACATTGCTGCGCGACGTCATCTCGTTCCCTTTCTGATAGGGAACTTTCCGCCGGGGAAGTACCCTTGGACATAGCCGAATTTTGTCATGTAGTGGCCCTAGCGCCACTACATCACTTCCCCCTCTAGTCCTTTCTCTCCCCTTGGGCCGTGGGCTCGCTAGGCCACTTATTGATGTCGTGCGCCTCAGCCTCTCGACT
>Ga0210059_1009173_pt1 | contig 15488 bp, 5 predicted proteins | sample Ectturendosymbi2_FD_188042 | JGI IMG/M metagenome (GOLD analysis project Ga0210059, IMG submission 188042) | Ecteinascidia turbinata endosymbiont from Florida, USA - Sample 2 (SPAdes) (version 2) | ecosystem: Host-associated > Tunicates > Ascidians > Unclassified | place: Key West, Florida... | reverse complement strand
AGTCAGCTCTAGAAATTTGCCTGGGCAACATGGAACTCATTCTAGAGCTGACTGGTTCCCTTGTGACCCTGACCACTACACCAGTCAGCTTTCAGGATGAAAAAATTCACTGCTTTGAAAGGTTTGTCGTAGTTCCCTTCGATCCTACCACTGCCAGACCGTATTCAGAAGTTAACGCAGTCAGAAAGGAACTCTTCACCAAGAGAAACAGTGTCCAGATTGCCCAGCGAATCCCACCTACCTACGACGTATGTCTGGGGTCAGGCCTTTGTCGCACAGCCAGCGATTCCGTCACCAACAAGCTGGGGCTGATGGAATGCAGCAGATGATTCCTACGAACCGCTATGGACTACACTCACTCAGGTTTCGAAAAACTGCTAGAGCTAAATGCATTCACAGTATGCTTAAAACTGATATTGTGTTCAGCAGATGTAGTTGGTTGTGTACCATGTGTATTTGTATCATGGAAGTAACGAGTAGCCGCCACAAAATCAATTGCTCTTAACGTTTACTTTTTGATAATAAAATTAGGTATGTAGTCTATATTACAATTTTACTTACCAGTACATTTCTTATTCTTTGTCCAAAGCTGAAATTAGCACTACAGTACAAATACTATTAACATAATTATGTCGGGATTCAAATGAAAAATTACAAACAAACGAATGCTTTTTCCACAGAAAACAAATTTAATGAACAGGATTGGGCAGTATAACAGGAAAAGCCCATGATTTAATTTTCTTATAAACGGTTATTCACTCATTACAATATAGCTCGAAAAAATGTGCAAAATTAGTAATCCAAAAAATATATCTTTCGATGAAAGTCGTTTGTTTGTTGGCCAAAATTGAAATTATTTGGTCACATTAACGAAAATACATAGGTACTAAATATCATAAACGCTTCATGAAACAATGTTTTACAGGAACTGTTTTCTTGGTACAAAAATATTCACTACTTCATTCTTTTCCGGCCACACCTTTGCAAAATTTTTGTTGAATGCTACAACTATATTCAAATTTTTGTGATGAACATTATGCACAGGTTGTGATGTTATTAAGATTTACGGTAGGCTAGCACTTGACGCATACCGGTAGGTTCCCAGTGTTGTTGCAAAATTAAAATCTAATGATATTTTTGTAATTTCACGTTTTTTTTATAAAAAAGGAACAACAATACCCCAAAAGGTTTAAACATTTTTCTGGTCTTTAAATAATAATCGGTTTGGCCTTTTTCTTACCTTTTCGAGCACTGTTTGGATTTTTATCGAAATTTTCATCCGGCAACCCTGTTTATAACCTCTTTGAAATCTTTAGGAAAGGACTTGGTACATACTTCCTCCTGATGAATGATGCAGTGAAATACTGTAATGTCATGCTTCGTTTCTGCTTGTTCTTCATCGAAACAACAAAACATTTACAAGCGCCTGTCATGCTTGATGTTCTGTCAGCCGCAAAGGAATAAAATCGGACTAGTGCCTATGCTTTTTTGGTTAAATATTCAATTATAGCTGCAAAAGTATCTTTCTTCCGTCACATGCCTAGAGGGCGCAGTCAGGAAGCGCTTCATAAAGGCAGCTACACACAAGCAGCAATAGAGTGGACCTGACCGAGCGGGGAATCTCTATTACTCGTTGCACTGCAGGAAATGGCGTTCCTGCCGCTGCGGGTTCGAATCTTCCATGAAAAGCCGCTACCAGTCTGGTGGCCAGCATGCGTGGCCTTTGACCGTTCCGGCTGTCGTTCCCGCGCATAGAGGGGGGAAAGCCTTGAGCGAGGTGGGAGGGATGTGACGGCGCATCGATTCACATGCCTGGAGGGCGCAGCCATGGAAGCGCTTCACAAACGTAGTTACGCACAAGCAACAACGAAGTGAACATGGTCAAACGGGGAATCTCCATTGTTGCTTGCCCATTTCACTGATGGAAGCGGCATTCCTTCAGTTGAGCGTTCGAATCTCCCATGAACAACTAAACTTGCTTGGACAACATGTAGGTAGGACTTTTATCGACTCCTTGCTTGGTCTTTATGAATTCACGTAGTAGCCTAACAACACTGTCTGAGCGGTATCATCAACATCACATGATTCGTGGCAAGCAATAGAAAATTCTGAAGCTGCAGTGACGTCCTTGACTTGAATGGCACTGATACTTTCAGCCAACTTCAACGATATTTTTCCGACTGTCTTCGCTGACAAAGGTACTTCCTCTATTTTTTTTATAATTTCTGTCTTGCTTTCAAAGTGATAAGCAACAACGGCTTGAACCAGTAATAAAGCATGTTTTTATGTAAATGGTTTTCCTCTTTTTCTATCAGTAAAAGGCTTTCCTCTTGATTATTTCATGGTCACCACAAAATTGGTTTCAACCGCATTAAAATTTGATTTTATTCGGTTGTCAAGGACATATTTGCCCTGGATATATTTTTAATTTTTCCACAGCTTTTTTCTTGTATTCACACTGGGGCGTTTTTCACCAAACGGCGTATGTTTTCTAACAAAGTGTACAATTCACCGCAAATTAGGCACATGGGTAATCCCTTGATATTTGCAGTAAATAAAAACATTTCTATCCATTCATTTCTAAATTCTGTTTTCTTCCTCGAGTTTCGTTGCTTTTGAATCCGTATTAGCCCTTTTTGTAACTTACGTTTTGCTTTTCTTAGCGACTGTAAGCTGAAACGTGGGTCCTTCATTTCTCAATGCCATAGTTGAGAAATACAGTAGATTACGATCGAGACGGGCTCACACGGCCGTACTTACTGCGTTACATCACAACGACTGAGCATGTACCTAGCACGGACGCGTTTGTAGAACGACTACACGATGAAACGTCTGCGTGTTATGTTGTCAACGTTGTTTGTGGAAAGCTAATTTTTGGCCAAATGAATAGTTTGATTCTATAACCTGCTCAGGAATATTGGGTAGTCCACTTCCCAGAGGTTTTTTCTTTTGTTAATTTCACATACTTAGAAAAATGTTAGAAATCTGTGCTTCCATGACTTTTCCTGATTTTCAGAGACAAATCGAATAGTGCCAGAGTAATTTTACAAAAATGAACCTGAAAGCCTATATATAGGACACTGTCTATTGAAAGAAATCCTTTCTCAGCACAGAATCAGACACTAAGATCTTACAGAGTATATATTTCGTCTACAAAGTAGGATGGATAGGATGTATGCAGGGGTGTAGTGTGCGGGAACGCGTGGGTACGGCGTTTCCACACCTTATTCATGTATTGCTTTAAAATGAGTTTGAAGTTGTTTCAAAACGGCAAGTTTTTCAGGAGCGTTCCCACACAGTTTTTGTTATCACTGCATCCCTGGATGTATGGGTACTATACTACCCACGGCTATCTGATGTGTAACAAACTTTGGACACCTTACTAAGCTAACATTTCAATGCAATTTTAAGTGCAAAACCAGTTTGGCCAGATATGACCACCAATACTTTATGTGAAGAGTCTTCCAACACCATGACTTCATCTGAAAAAAACGGATCTGAAACGTGCATGACGTTTTCTACGCACAAACAAGAAATCCCCTCTAAAAAATCCTTTTTTGGTGGTACTTTCCAAAAAATTTGTATGATATGTACGTCGCGCAGGGCAGATACAATTTTGTTGCAAAAGTGATTAACAATGGACATATGTAAGTAAAAAGAAATTTGCTCTGGAAATAACGGATGTCACGTGTCCCAGGACACCACAAATGCTAGATGGCCAATCAAGGGCTCTACAGATGAGGATGATCGTCTACTTTTTTCATAAAAAGAAGAAACAAAAATTGTCTCTGATTTCGGGGCCCAGGCTCTTTTGATGTCATCCACAAAACCCTAAACCTGCCCCAATTGTGAAGTCACCTACAAAAATGTTCCAATCCTAAATTTCCCAATGTTTTCTAAATCGAAACTACAAGACTTTTCGCGCCTTTAGGGGGTTGAAGTGCTTTCTAGCTCAATCTGCTGCCGAGATATAGCCAAAAAATGTTGCCTAAATTGGACAAATACGGGAAATAAATGGACTTTGGACTGCATTATTTCGGATGCATTTCGAGTCTGTTTGTGACAAAAATTCAAATCTTTAACTCCAGCTACTGTCAAAAATATTTTATGTTTTCCGAAGTTTGATTCAACCCGTACAGCGGAAAAATGATTCAACAAAAGCTAACTTTTTCGTAAAATTCAGCGTCAGACAGGATGCAGTGGAAAAGCTGCATCGCAAATAAATTTTCGTTCGCGTGTTTTTTTTACAATTCCCTGCTTCTCCTTTAGTTGAGTTTTGTAGAACTGTTGACTAAAATCCTGCTTGCTGATAATATTTATTAGATATTCAGTGTTCTTGCGTGGCAATATCTTGTTCTAATGAATAACGCAACCTATTCCAGTTTTTATACAAACTTGTCTCTGCTTGAGAAGACATTTTTTGACAAATATGTCTTCATTGTAAAATTTCGTATCGAAACATTTTGCTGAAGGAACAGAAGTTTATTGATATGTAAATTTATTTACATGTTGTTGTAAATAGCGACGATAGATACGCTTAACGACACGAGGCGTTGCAATTTTATGGCAAAACAACCTTTTGGCAACATCTTAGCTCTGCATAATGATGTTTTCCAAATCGCTATAATAGAACCTGCCACTCATTTTCCATGACATCAATCAACCACCTGGCTGAATGCCACGTGGTCAAGTCACAGAGGTTAACAGTGATGTTACTGAAAGGAACATATAAATCAACAGTGATATCGTTGAAAGGAAATTATAAATGATTGGCGAATTGACGCATCAGACCAGCGCTCTTCAACCGATGTGCCTGGTACACCCGAGGGTGCATCACTACAAAAGGGTTCACAAGGGTGCAGCACAAACTTGTCACACTAAACAGATATGTTTTACAAAACCTTTCTGTTACCAAAAATGATCCATTGACAAACCAATAACTTTCAGGATTTAACCTAGACGTTGCACATTGTGAAATGTGATGCGCAAACATCAGACCATGTCAAGATAATTGTTATAATAAATTGATTATTTGCGATTCATAAGCAACAGACAACGAACCATTATCAATTGAATTATGTAGCTGAGTTACTGAAATAGGGTACTTGCTTATTTAGGCCAGGGTACTTACAGACATGTGCGCAATTAGGTGGAGCATGGGCGTAATTTGGTGGAGGACACGGGGGACGTGTCCCCCCACTTTTTCAGGCGGGGGGGACATAATATGCCATGTTTCCCCACTTTTTTCTCTTTAGGTTTTGTAATTCGAGGGGTTCCAAAAATAAAAGTTATGTTTGTCACGTTTTATGTGAAGAGCTTTTCTTTTTCACGTTAGATGGTAAGTCACACATAGCCAAGTTGATTTTGAAACAGAGGTTGCTGTGGTATCACTGATTCTGTTAGATTATTAATTTTAGCTTCGAAAAAATAATTTTTAGCAGTTTTCAAGTTTTTAGAGATCGTGAAAGACGTTTAACTGCTTCTGTCCGACATTTTCCCCTGTGTGGTATACTGTTAGAAAGGTTATTTTCTTGTAACAGTGAGAGTATTACAGCCGCACATGTGAGAGACCACAGTACAGCCATGATTTCTTCCGTGCAGAAATGTAACTGGTTTTGCTGTAACGTTGTTTGTCACATATTTAGAAACAGACAGCGTATAATTTAATGATGCTTGTGCATATAATGTTAGAAAGAGAGTTTTTCAGGGAAATCTCTGCGAAGCTTTTGCCGAAGACAAAAAGCAACACTATTGTGGAGACTTAGTTTTGGGATGGGGAGTTTAGCAAAAGACTGTTTTCAACCATTAGTGAACAGGATTTCAATAAAACGTTAGAGAAGTAGCCTACAGCAGGTTTTTTAAGGCGTTTCAGGGACCCGATTCGGGTCAGAAAATAACTATTGGGTCCCTAAAATCAGAGAAAATCGGGTCCCTGCAGATTTTGACCTATAACTCAAAACGTAGGGACTTGGCTCGGAAATAAGGATCAAATATACATTTATCCTAACTTCTTGTAATGTCGCGACAACGGTGGACAACAAATAAAAAAGATATTTTGTTCCTTGACTCTTATACTTTGTGCTTGTGCTGAATGGATTGGTTCGTAAGTCATCTGATTTACTTGAACCAAACCCACAAGAGCCACAATGTTTTCATCCAAGTGCGAAACATTTGCTTTACAGATACATCACACCTAGTTTTGTTGGAGTTTCTTTTCGTGTTGAAGGTGAAACTTGGTAGCTTTATGCCAATTTACCGTTGTGCATTTGGATTTAATCTCAAATATATTTTTCGTCGTTATGCAAGTAGAACTCTTAGAATGAAACTTATGACATGGTGCAAAGTCATCAGTCTGGCCGGGCTTTTCGGGTCTGACCGGGCTCGGATTTAAGCTGGTCTGAATATTTCGGGCCTGCATACAAAACTTTTTTACAACATTAAGAGTAACGATTTTTTCTTTTGTGACGTAGATTTGTTGTGCTCACCACGGTAACTTCTGCGAGTGAAGTGATTGTGAGTTTTCTTCGGCGAATTGTTTGCAAACACAACAACGTTCTTTTATTCTCTGCTGGGATTATTCTCACACTGTTTTTGAGAAGGCGACAGCGGTGTGGAAATTAGCACGCCATGGCGTTGCGTCGAAAAGATCAATCACTCACGCGATTCTTTGCTTGTTTTGAGAAGCCTACAAGCCGGCTTTTCATATCTATAGAGCTATCCTAGAAAGTTTCTTTTATGCCTACAGCGCCAATGTAGATAGTTTCTTTTTTTCTTGAGAAACATATATTCCACAGTCCACACTTCGCATTATTATCGTTAACTAACATGCTACGGTTGTGCCAGATTATGCCAATGTTTTGGCCAAGGTGATTGCTAGTTTTCGTGTGATAAACCGTGTACCTGCAACTACACCTGCACACAACGTTTTTTATTACTCCGCAGTTGCGCATATCTTAACTCCATCGGTAAATTTGGCTTTCAGGCCTAAATCGGGCTTCATAAATAAACGTCGAGCTCGAGTCGGGTTCGGGCTTGTAATTTGGGGCTCGGGCCGGGATTAGGCTTCAAAATGAGTCCCTTTTACAACTCGGTGTGGGTATGTAGGCAGAGGCCAACAAGGGCAGATTGAAAGGATACATCTTACATCCACTAACAATAAAAAATAGATTGATTTTAGGCCAAATGTTTTTGCAGCTGGTAAGAGGATATCAGTGGAACTGGAGATTTTGGTAGGGGTGGGGCTGCATGCATGATGCCCAGCTAGCATTCAAATGGTTTGTAGCTTTGTCAAAAAACGGAAATGTGCAAGAGAAACATTTATCGTTTTTGTAATCTTAAGCGTCTTGAACAAGACATCACATCGCGCTGTAACCCACACTTCTTATAAAATGCATGAAAACTGAAGCATTCTACTGTAAGAGTGATACGCACGTGCGACCAATTCGATTGAGCATTGCGTGCACTCAAACTGACAGCTCCGATAAAACCCAAATGATATGTTCTCCTATATTGCTGTGCTTGTTTACATCCATATACGATATTAATAGAAGCAGGCTGAACTACAGTACGGCGTGCAGCAACAAATCTAAGCATTGTATATTAATATGTAAATCATCTGCAAGGACAAAGCAAAGCGCGATTAGTGTTGCTCTCAAAACGACTCTAGAAATAAGATTGGAAATCAGGATATATAAAACGTTATTTCTGCATCGATCCGATGACTGTATAGGTTTCATACCAAGCTGTCCCCCGCACATTTTACAACAAAATTGCGCCCATGAGGTGGAGGCAATGGGGACGTCTCAGTAATCAAGGTGCATGAGTAAATAGGGTGCATGAGTTCGTCAAAACATCTTTAGTGCTACACCTTAATAAAAACGGTTGAAAAACACTGCATTAGACAACAAAAGAAACTGCAAAACAGAGGGTTGTTTTTGGAAGAAGGTACCCCAAAATAAAGGGCAACTTCTACCCGTGGCCTTGATTTTGGTGTACAAATTACCTCTATTCTTGCAAAAACAACCCTCTTTTTTAGAGTAAATCCAACGGAACGTGTTTTTTACAGGTTTTGGGAAAATATCTGGTTGTGAATGGTCATGATGTGACCGGTGGGATTTCGAAAATTACTTTTCAGTTTGTAACTAGTTACATTGAATGGTTTCTTTTCTTAGAAGTTTTGTGGGAAGAAGACAAAGTTCGAATTTTACAATTTGTGCGCAAACACCTCTCAACTATTGGACGTGGTCTCATCATTCTTCTTGACATAACAAGGAAGAGTGAAGGCTGGAAGATTTTGTTGAGTTTCTGCGACAGACGTTCGGCCGGTAGCCATCCCAGAAGGATTCGCATCCGATTTTAATTCCTTCAGTTTAACGAGATTTCTGCAAAATATGCTTCAAGTTTTACCTTCCTCACTGGAATATTTATTACGTACTGTGATAACTAAAACGCTTTAATGAGCTATGAAATAAATTTAAAAACAAACAAAGCACAATTGAAACTATAGATGGATAATTTACAAATGTTAAAGAAGTGAACAAAAAATCAAGCAGAGAAATTTACACGGCCTGCTATGAAAAGACTCCTAGGATTGTACACTTTTATTATCAAATAAAAATTAAATAATATTCTTTTTCGCACACAGTGTACCTGTTTAGACTTGTGTGGGTAGTTCCGGTGTTGCTGTTAGAACAGCTACCTTGTCTTCTTTTTGCGAATCGCATTTTAGCTGCACTGCTTGCGTAGTTGCTGCTACCTCTCATACTTCTCTTCACTTTTACAGACGCGTATCTGTAAAACGAGGCATTGGATCCAACAGGAAAAAAACTATGAATATCTTATTCTTTTCCTAAAAACTGTGGCTTAGGCTATTATTTATATATTATTGTTATTAATGCATTTTGGAAGCTAAAACATCATCCTTAGACAAACGTTAGCCTATGACGTTCGAGCATTCATTCTAAAAGTTGCTTTGCTCTTGTGACGTTTCTTGTTGCTGTGTTATCTTGAGAACACTCAATACTTGGTTACTGTTTCTTACGTGAATGTCATAAAAATCATTTAATATTAATCAAACAATATTATGTACATTATGTACTTAAGCAATACAAACAAGTAGTAACTAATTTTTATAGAAATTTCTTTTCTAATGCTATCCCAAATGTTCCTCAGGGATGCTTAAACCATAAGTAGTTTAATTGATACAAGTGGGCTGTTACTGTGGACATTCTTCCCTTGATCAAATTTGTACGAAACTACTTGTGAGGCAGCAAACTGTTGCTTAGATAAAATACTGTATATGTCTGGAAAACCATATAAAAACACAATCAAGTTTCATGCTGGATCGAATAAGCAAGATTGTGTAGTAGCTATGCCAGCATAGGTGCTCAAACATTTTCAGACGACAAAGCAATCACATTTCTTTAAAATCATATTTGAAAGGCATAAGAAAAATCGCATTACTTACTGCCATCGTTTCCTGAAACTTCCACCAAGAAAGCTGTAGAGGTACGGATTTAATGCTGAATTGAGGTAAGCCAACAGTGTACCTACTGTACTGAGGTTGCGGCAAATGTATCCCTGTATATGCACAGTACATAATTAGAAAGTATGTGCTGGAAGGGACAAAGGCTCTAGCGATTTTCATCAAAGATAAGATTTACTTTAAAAAACTCCTAAAGTAAGGCACAACCGTGAGCTTTTGCATCCAGCTTTTTTTAGTTTCTCGGCGGTAAAGTTAGTTTCTCCAGAAAGAAATTATTTTGAAACACAAGTATACTAAATGGGAAATGATTCGCAGTTTACTGTGTTTCCATATATTTCATACTTTCTGCAACAGTACACAAATCAGGCAGATAATCCTGCTAGTTGTTACCGTAAGTTTGTTTAAGAACATAAATGATGCCTTCAAAAATGGACGACAGACTTTCTGCACCCCCACTTTGTTTTGCTCCAAACACACCACGTATACCGTAATGTTTATTTGCTCCTAGGTGCTGACGATGAGTATTTCTCAAGAAATTACCTTTTCTTTCGGTAAAGAAATTCCAGACAGTTTTGCCAAGTGTCCAACGTGAAAAGGCAACCAGAGAACAACGAAACACGCGACCAGAGATACGCACATCCAAGTGATTCTTTTGCGATTATTGTCAGACTTTGTACTTCCCTTTCTTTTCCGGCGTGGGTTGTTTACTCGAAGGTGCGTTGAACTTGCAGGACTGTTGCGTTGCAGATGAGTGGTTGAGAGATGACGAATGATTAATCCATAGCTTGCAGCCATCACCTAGTTGGCAACAAGTAACTTATACGACAATGCGAGCTGTGGTTTCTCTGAACAAACTGTAGAGTTTTAAAGCTTTGAGCACCAATGATGGGTTGTTTTGTGTTAAATTGTACATTTATACCATGAAGCAAATATTGTCTGTCAAAAGGTATTCTTGTCAACATGTTAGGTATTTTTTACAGTTATGTCTGTGTTTATTTCTTGCATGATAGCATAACCGTTGCCCATACCGATTACAAAAATCAAATCCACGGTTAGTATTGCATAGTAGTGTATACACAATTTAAAGGATGTTTGCCTGCGATTGGACATGGAAGTCGTGTACTAAAGACAGGTTTGTTGCTTCAACATGGTATTTCAATTTCTACTTCAGTTATGGAAAGTTTTATCCATAACATACTGCAAGTTTGCTCTCTCTATGCATATATAGCTCTGATAAACTGGACATCAAGGCAAATGCATAATTTTCTCAGAGCTTTATAGGAGTCAAACATACAATGACCATCTATACAGGTTAGATCAGTGGTTTTTAACTTTTTTCTATCACGCCTCCCTTAAGTAATTGCCCTTTGGTTCAAGCCCCCCAGACTTTAAATAAGTTGTAAAAGCAAATGCATTTATTGACAAATTTAATGATCAAACTTTCCATTTTGTAGGACACGTAAGGGCTCGCGCCCCCCTGGAAATTTATTGACGACGCCCTTGGGGGCGCGCCCTCCGGTTAAGAAGCACTGGGTTAGATGATACAAAGTGTTTCATAACTTGTGGATTTCTGTGCAAAATATAAAAGCATTACTTTCATTTCATGCCACTCACCAAAACAGGGAAGATAAACATTACTGTGAAATTAAACATCAAGAACGCCTTCCACGTTGATCCAGCGTTCTCATATGTGCAATCAATGGCAATCGGTGCTCCAACCGGTGTCGATTCGTCGTGTGAATTGTGATAAGACTCAGTAGAATTGCCGACAGGCGAATAAGCGTCGTTTGAAAAGGTCTCATCATATGCAGAAATATATTCAGTTCCACTTCCTTCAGTCCAGTTCATCACAAGGTTTGAAGTATCTCCACTGCATGAAGTACCATTGTTGTGTGCATTAGAACGAAGGAAGAACGTTTCATGGCAATTTAAGGGCATCTGACTTGTGTTTAACCCGTTACCGCCCAACGTTCGCATGTGGGAACACATTTTAAAATTAGCTTTTCTCTGAAGTCGCTTAAAAGTTTATTTGCCGTTTCGGCATGATATTCATGATTTTTTGTGTTGCTTTTCCATAATTCATGGACATTTTCCCATTTTATGCCACATCAACTCGGTGAGATTGTCCTGAACGTGACTCATTTTCGGTGATGTGACGTCATACCAAACAAACTACTTTTTCCAATTATGCAGTAGGATACAGACAACTAGGAATACTCTTTCACTCTATCAACTTTCCACCTCTCGTAAACGTATTTTTCGGTTTCAAACTGTACCAAATATTAATTCAAACATTCCTAGAAAGGCCCCATGCAGTTGCATCGGCTATCATTACTGTAACATCAAAACGTTTTTGGAACATGTCAAAAATTGAGTCGTGCAAAGTCTACAAAGAACGAATAAGTTAATACAGTTCCAGAGATTGAAGAAACTTATGCCTACGAGGAAGAGCAAAGCGTTTATCAGGCAGTAGGTTAGGACTAGTGTTGAAGATTGCTACCTCTGATGATAGACGAAAGACCATTTTGAATTTTTCTGATATTTATCATCCACATAATGATTGTACTAATTACTTGTACGGTTACGCAATGCTGAATTTTCCAGAAGCTTTGGTTGCCTTCCGTGCCCAAAAGCACGTGTAGCTAATTCATCATAACCGCTGCAAATTTCACTGACATTGAAGTATTCATAATTCTAACGTTGCCACTCTTGAGTGTTGTCATTCAAGTCTACCTGTACCTTGTTTGATGCTAACATAATTTTCAATGAATTACAACTATTTTTTGTCAGAAAGTGTCAAGGGAAGTATCACGGTGGAGTGTGACTCAAACAAAGGTCAGCCCGTTTAAGTTGGTTGTAAATGAATTTAAAACACACAAATACACCAATTGCTCTGTTTTACCCAGATTTTAGCGATCATGAATAGTGAAAACTAGATATTATTAAAATTTTTTACAGTTGACAGCAAAATTGGTTTGCTCTCTGAATGTATACAGTATGTTGTATTTAATTTTTCCTTCTTTCAATAATTTTTTTTAGTTGATTGTCTAAACTGGGTGTGTAAAATAAATTTCACAAATAAATTTAGATAAAAACTTTGACACAGAAATGTGAAGGACTTCACTTATGAATTATCTCATATCTGTGTTGCCCCTGTGCAAAATATTGTTTTCATTAGAGTCATTAAAGATTGCCTTCATTATAACGGAAAAAAGCCATTCAGATGACTGCAAATGCCGGAAAGGTGGAACTCAAAGTTTGTTTAGAGTTGGGAAGTTTGGAAGGTTTATGATATATTTTCTAATGAAGTATTAAAGCAAGCAATGCAGAAGTTGCGAATCAATCACCTGGGGACATCTGCAAAGTACAGGTTTATATACCATGACAGAAAGTTAACAGCTTAAACTAGTAAAAAATAAACATCTTAGCAAATTCGTTATTATTCATACTAACAAGCAATGTCCTGAATTTCCATTTTCATCTTTTTTGGAGAACATCGCGCATTCTTTTTCTGATAGGCCTTCCAAAAGACAAGCCTTGTAGGTGTGGCCTGATTGATATAGAGCGTCTAGGGAAGAATCGGGGGGGAAAATATAGCTAAAAACAAAAACGTTAGTGCAAACAAAATGGATGTCAATACACACATACTAGCACAAGGGCTGGAGCTGAAAGTGAAACAATGTAAATGCTATAAATTTTACATTTTAGAAGAATTAACAAGATTAGAAATAAATGTGTAAGAAAGGGATGCTTTACAAAAAGCAAAAGATACGCGAAGCTTCGTAACATCACAACACTCAAAACGCAACTTCCCATCAACTAAATTAACAATATTCATTGCAGGCTGGATTCGATTTTTGGTCAGGTCGCAACGAAGACTTGAAAAAAAGCATTTACGACCTGTCCAACCTCTCGCACGACGAATTTTTTTACTCTGGAGGTCTTCAAAAACGATGTCAGTTCAAAACAGAACTGTTCGTAATCAGACAACTGGTAACAGACCATTCGAAATAGACCACGTTTATAACAGACCCGTTATGTACATTGTCTGTTGTGAACAGGTTTGTTATGAACGTGGTCTTTTATGAAGTGACCTGCTATGAACGTGATCTGTTATGAACGGGTCTGTAACGAACGTGGTCTTTTATGAACTGATCTGTTATAAACGGGTCTGTTATGAACACGTCTGTTGTAAACAGGTCTGTTATGAGTGGTTTGTTATGAACAGGTCTGTTTTTAAAGGGTGCCTTCAAAGACACGCGTATACGGCAATGTTGCCAAGGGTGCAAGGTCAAGCTTAACGTGCGATGCACTGACTTTCCACCAGTGCAGACGATTAACTATGAAAGCAGCAGTGTGGACACAGGGCAGAACAGGTAGAGATAGGCAGGGTCAGATTTCCGCATAGGCCAAATAGGCCATGGCCTCGGGCCCGCCATTTTGGGGGCCCGCGCAACGATTTTTCTATGATGACTCAATGTTAACTAAAATTTTGCAAAACTGCGCAGAGGCATAACTTTAAAATTTACCTTGAAACGGGCGGAAATGCAAACACAAAAATCCCAACGGGGCCTGAAACCTCTTATAAATCTGTTTCTGTACAGTTGAATTCTGAATACACTGCATTGAAATTTTTTTCACTGTTCAGCATTTTTGAACAACTTGCACTTGCTCTGAAAAACAGAGATTTCCCAGAAATTTTTCACTGTATTGACTATATACTTTTTATCATTCAGGATTTTTGAGCAACTTGAGCTTGCCTGAAGAACAGATTTGACCTAAAATTCTTCACTGTATTGAAATATTTTTTATCATTCGAGATTCTTGAGCAACTTATGTTTGTCCTAAAATTTTTCGCTGTTTTGAAATATTTTTTATCATTCAGGATTTTAGAGCAACTTGCGCTTGTCCTGAAAACAAGATTTTGCCCTGAAAATTTTCAAGCCGGGGGGAGGCAGTCCCCCGTTCCACGCCTCGTACGCCGATGGGCCTATGGTGTAGAGGATGAAAGCACTATATTTTGTATTGCTTGGAAAATGACAATTTCAAAACGGCATAAATAAGCCCTGTTTCCACTGAATGGATTGTGCCTGTTTGGTTCATAAAGTATGTGGCTACTGCTACTGTAAAAAAGGCGTTTAGGTACAGGTAATCACATCGACATCTAGCTAGACGATATTTTCGAGGGAGGCAACACGTCCCGCAATAAAATGTTGATATCAAAAAACAAACCTACTAAAAACGCTAGAAATCGAAGAAATTTAACGAAGAGAACTTCTGATCTACACGAAGAGCTATAAATTCCAAGAAAAGATCCCAATGCCATTTGTTCTTTAGACAAATGTAGGAAAGCCTTTAATTTCTGTTGAAGATCTAAGGCAATTTTGGAACTAAAGTCGGCACCACAAAAGATAGATGTTGAGGGGGAACTACACACAAGAGGGGCATACTTTCACGCTTTTCACACAAACGGCCAAATAGGTCACTCTTGCGTGGGGCCTCAGAAACTACGATGGCCTAAGGCCCCGCGGGCCTAAGTGCAAAGGTGCAAAACATAAAATATTGGCGCAAAACATAACGTAATCTTAACTCAAGCATAGTTGAAGAAACGCTGGGACACCGAAAACGAACTGGTCGATGACGGTAAACGATATTCCCTGGATGTTTTCGGCATCTCGTCGACTAAGCGTCGTGTCTTCAACACTCTACTGTAGAGTTGGACGATGGGTGGAAATTCTTATACCCCAGTGTTGATCCAGCAAAGTTTGCCTAAGCTGGGCTGGGGATACTTGTAATCCTTCAAATAGACAAGGGCTCCACTGTGGCCTTGGTGATGTTGTACCAATCTGCTGCCTTCGATGTGATTGATCATGATATACTCCTGCAGCGCCCTGAATTTGCCTGCGGTATTTCAGGCCGAGCTCTTAAATGGTTTGGCTCGTACCTGCAGGATCGGAGTCAGTGTGTCTGTGTAGGGAAAGATGTCTCCAAAACTCTTCCTGTG